>Ga0181350_1000002_pt1 | contig 105692 bp, 125 predicted proteins | sample Su13VDMM110DCMD_FD_130105 | JGI IMG/M metagenome (GOLD analysis project Ga0181350, IMG submission 130105) | Freshwater viral communities from Lake Michigan, USA - Su13.VD.MM110.DCM.D | ecosystem: Environmental > Aquatic > Freshwater > Lake | place: USA: Michigan | collected 2013-07-16
CTAGTCGCTCGTAAGAGATAAATTTTAGAGAGATGTGGCCTCAGTTTTTGAGACCGCATCTCTTTTTCGTATATTTAACAGTTCAAAAGATATAAACATGAGTAAAAAAATAGTAATTGTAGGTGCCGGAGTAGCAGGCATTAATGCTGCTACTAAATTAGTAGATAATGGATATCCGGGTGAATTAATCACTATTATTGATATGGGGAAAGATCCTCATAAAAGATTACCAAGTGAAGTAATGACTGGTATGTTAGGTGCTGGTGGTTGGTCTGATGGTAAATTAACTTATCACACTGCTATTGGAGGTCAACTTTCTAAATATTGTGGTGAAGATAAGGCGATGGAATTAATGGATCAAGTTATAACTAACTTTAAACGTTTTCATCCTAAACCAGAAGAAGTACAATGTTCAAATCCTGATGCTGAACCTGACTTTATTAAACCTCATTTTGGTTTAAGATTATTTCCTGTATGGCATGTTGGAACTGATTACTTATTAGAAATTGCTAAAAATTGGTATTCATATTTAGTTGATAAGGGTGTTAACTTTCAATGGGAAACTAAAGTTTATGCTATTGATTTTGAAAATAAAAGAGTATTAGGTAAATTTTTAGACAAAGAAAATCATGAACTAGAATATAGATATGATGAACTTATATTTGCCGTAGGTAAATCAGGTATTGACTTTGGTAAATCTTTAGCCGAAGAATATGATCTACCAACTGAACCTAAATCAGTACAAATTGGTGTTAGATTTGAAGCACCACAACATCACTTCCAAAACTTAATTGATATTTCATATGACTTTAAGTTATATAGAAAATTTGATAATAAAGGAGTATCATTACGTTCATTTTGTACTAACAATAATGCTGCTTATGTTGCAGTAGAAGAAACATACGGAAACTATACTTACAATGGTCATGCTAAGAAAGATGAAAAGTATAGAAACGATATGACTAACTTTGGTATTATTATGGAGTTAAATGGTATTGAAAACCCATTTGAATGGTCAAGAAATGTAGTAAAACAATGTCAATCAATAAATGGTAAAGGTTTATATTACTCTCCAACTCGCCAAGTATCATATACTTCAGAAGGAGGACATGTAGAAGCACATCAAATAACAGATACTGATATGATGGACGTTAGAAGAACATTTGAAGGATATTTTGATTATATTGAAGATTTTATTGAAGATATGAAAAAAGTATTTCCAACATTAAAAGACGATTGGGGAATTTATATTCCTGAAGTAAAATATCTATCACCTGAGCCACTTGTTGATTATACCAACTTAGCCCTGACCAAGTATCCTAACGTACATTTTGTTGGTGATGCACTTTCCGCTAGAGGTATAACAGTAAGTGGTGCACAAGGTATTTATGTAGCAGAAGATATTTTGAAATCTAAATAATTTTTCGTACATTTAATAAATGGCAAGACCCAAAACAATTAAACCTATACCTTCAGAAAACCCAAACAAATATACTCGTGTATATAATGATAATGAAAGTATAACTACATGGACATACGATTTAGATATTTCTACTTACGGTCCTATAGCAGTAGAAATTAAAACAAAAAACGAACAAACAAATGGAAAGAAAATTAAAAACACCAGAGGGACAGATAATGTACTTATCGAAAACGAGAAAGTTAAGAGAGGGCGTAAAAGACAAGAACGAACCTAATGCATATAAAGAAGAATGGGTGTTGCATAATACAGATGGTCCTGCTTTAATTAAACCTGATGGAAAAAAAGAATATTATTTTTGGGGAATTTATCAAGGCAACACACCTGAGGTAATTAAAGAATTAAAACGTAATCATACTGGATTACCACCAGCAAAAAACCCATTGTTTAAAAATAGCTTTAAATAATATGAAAATAGGATTAGTAGGTACTGTATCTGTAGGTAAAACAACATTAGTTAATGCTTTAGCTGAATTACCACAATTTAAAGATTATCATTTTGCTACTGAACGTAGTAAATATTTAAGAGATTTAGGTATTCCTTTAAATACCGATTCAACATTAAAAGGTCAAACAATGTTCTTAGCTGAACGTGTTTCTGAATTAATGAGAGATAAATTAATTACTGATAGAACAGTTATTGATGTAATGGCATTTACAAATGCTTCTAAATCGATTAAACAAGGTAATAAAACTTCATTTGAAGAATATGCTCGCAACTTTATCAATGAATACGACTACATATTCTACGTATCTCCAGATGGAATAGAAATAGAAGATAATGGAGTACGTGAAACTAATGCTGAATATAGAGACTTAATTGATTTTACAATTAAACATATTATTAAAAATTATTCACATAGAATAAAAAATATATACACCATATCTGGCACAACAGAAGAACGTATAAAACAAATACTAGAAGTAATTCCTACTTAATATTTATATTAAATTAACATTTATATATAAAATATGAAAGTAAGTGAATTAAAAGAAACTATACGAGCCAAAGTACGCGAAACCCTATATGCTGGACCAAACGCACTCCCAGCAGCTATAAAAGACCCAGCATATAATGCTTTACCGCCAACAGAAAAAACTAAAGTAAATAATGCTTTAAAACAAAAACAATCTGTTAATTTAGAAGAAGAATATACTATGGACCGAATTGGGAAAATGACTCGCTCTGAATTAATTAATTTTGCCGGTCTTACACCTCAAGAAGCTGCTAAATATTCTACACGTGCCTTACAAAGTATAGCCTTAGAACTAGCAGATGATAAACCATCAGATGAAGGATCAATAGACGAAGAAGATTTTATGGATGATGATGATAATACAATTATTGAAGATGTAGAAGATATTGATGATAAAGATCCTACTTTTAAAGATTATGGTAGCATATACGAAATAAATGCTAATGTGGGATCTGGTGTTTATGAAATTGAAGTAGGCAAAGATGGTATTTTTATTACACTAGTAGATAATACAGGAAATTATATAAAAGTACATCCGGATGATGTTAGAGATTTAGTTAAAGTTATTTTAAAAAAATACAATGAAGCTGACTAAACAAGATATAGTATTAGTAATAATTGCTTTATTATGTTTGTATAATATTTTTAATACAAACAGCATTAAAACTGATGTAAAGGGATATGAAGATAAAATTGAAGCTCTTCAAACTAAAGTAGATTCCGCACAAGCCGTTAATGAAAAAATTGACGTGAAAATTGATTCGGTAAAAGATAACGTAATTAATATTACTAAAGAAATTCACCATATAGATAATAATATATCTATAATTAAACAACAAACAGATGAAAAAATTAATAGTGTTGATAGTTTTACTGCTAACGAGCTTGAGCAGTTTTTCACAAACAGATACGACAAAAGTTCAAATTAAGGTACCTGTAGCAAAATTAGTTATAAAAGATATCCTTAAAGGGGATGGATGTGTTGAAGAATTAAAACTTACCCAAGAAAAAGTTATTAAACTAGAAGCAAGAGAAACTCAAAAGGATACAATTATTTCTTTATTAGAAGATAAAGACAAGAATAACCAATTCATTATTAATACCCAGAAAGATCAATTACAACTATCTAAAGAACTTTCAGAACAATTACATAAAGAATTAAAAGGACAAAGGACTAAAACATTTTTATGGAAAGCGGGAACGTTTGCCGGTATACTTACTACATCATATCTTTTAATAAAATAACAAACATATAACAAAGTATATAAGGTCTGACCAACATCAGGCCTTTTGTATATTTATATATAAATGATTATATGAGTGAACAAAATCAAAATATAAAAGATGTAATTAAACAGGAATACGTTAAATGTATGACTGACCCTGCCCACTTCATGAAGAAGTATTGTATGATTCAACATCCTACAAGAGGTAGAATTCCATTTAATTTATATCCTTTTCAAGATGGTGTATTACACCAATTTCAAAAAAACAATTATAGTATAGTTTTAAAATCTAGACAGCTAGGTATCTCAACTTTAGTAGCTGGTTTTTCTTTATGGATGATGTTATTCCAAAGAGATAAAAATATACTTTGTATCGCTACAAAACAAGAAACAGCTAAAAACATGGTAACTAAAGTACGATTTATGTACGATAATTTACCTTCTTGGTTAAAAGGAACCGAAAAACCCTTGGAGAACAACAAGCTCTTACTTAAATTACCAAATGGCTCTCAAGTAAAGGCAACTTCGGCAGCAGGTGATGCTGGTCGATCAGAAGCCGTTTCTTTACTTATAATTGACGAGGCCGCGTTCATTGATAACATACATGAAATATTTGCTTCTGCTCAACAAACATTAGCAACGGGTGGAGGATGTATAGCATTATCTACACCTAATGGTACTGGAAACTGGTTTCATCAAACATGGTCTAAATCAGAATTAGGAGCTAATTCATTCGTTCCAATTAAATTGAAATGGAATGTGCATCCTGAAAGGGATCAAAGTTGGAGAAACTTACAGGACACAGATCTAGGAATTAGAATGGCAGCACAAGAATGTGATTGTGATTTTAGCACATCTGGAGATACTGTATTTGAACCTGAATTAATTGATTGGATTGAAGCTAATCTAATGGATCCAATTGAAAAACGTAATGTCGATGGTAATTTATGGATTTGGGAACAACCAGATTATAATAGAAGTTATTTAGTAACGGCCGACGTTGCTAGAGGGGATGGAAAAGACCATTCTGCATGTCATGTGTTTGATTTAGAAACAGCAACACAAGTAGCTGAATATAAAGGACAAATAGGAACTCGTGATTTTGGACATTTATTAGTAGGTTTAGCAGCAGAATATAACGATGCTTTATTAGCGATAGAAAACGCTAACGTAGGTTGGGATACAGTGCAAACAGCAATTGATAGAGGATATAAAAATTTATATTACTCACCTAAAACAGAAGCATATACATCAGATCAATGGGCTAGACGTAGTGAAAATCAAGACAGTTTAGTAGCTGGTTTTACAACATCTGTAAAAACACGTCCTTTAATGATTGAAAAATTTAGAGAATATACTAAAGAAAAAGCATGTTTTATTCGTTCTAAAAGAACACTAGCAGAAATGAAAGTATTTATTTGGAAAAATAGTAAAGCACAAGCGCAAGAAGGATATAATGATGATTTAGTAATGGCTTTTAGTATGGGTTTATATTTAAGAGACACAGCTTTAAGATTTAGAAAATCAAATATAGAATACGATAGAGCAATAATAAACGCTATATCAGTAGATAAAGGAATGATGAATCCTTATAACGCTAGAGGACATAATAATAATAATAACCCATGGAAAATTCAAACAGAACAAGGAGGTCACGAAGACATTACTTGGCTGTTAGGATAAATATTTATACATATGATAGACACATCTTTATTTGGTAGATTAAAACGATTATTTTCAAACGACGTAATTATTAGAAACGTTGGTGGAAACCAAGTTAAAGTAATCGATAGTGACCACATACAAAGCTCCGGAGTAGTACAAACAAATATGTACCCAGAGCGATACCAACGTATATATACTGGAGGACAAGGTACGTATATTGGTAATGCTCCCTATTCTAATTTTACAATATTAAGACCTCAATTATATAATGATTATGAGGCAATGGATGGTGATCCAATCATAGCATCTGTATTAGATATTGTTGCCGATGAATCTACACTTAAAAATGGCGCGGGAGAAGTATTAGCTATTAAATCACCGGATGAAAATATTCAAAGAATATTATATAATTTATTTTACGATGTACTTAATATCGAATTTAATCTTTGGGGTTGGGTTCGTTCAATGTGTAAATATGGTGACTTTTATTTACACCTACATGTTGCTGAAAAATATGGAGTATATCAAGTAATCCCACTTAACGTTTATAATGTAATTAGAGAAGAAGGATTAGATCCTAAAAATCCATCTTATGTTCAATTTAGAGTTGAACCAAATGCTTCATATACTGGTGTATTAGGAGGACTTGATAAAGATGATATGGTATTTCAAAACTATGAAGTTGCTAACTTTAGATTATTAGGAGATTACAACTTCTTACCATACGGAAGATCATATATAGAACCTGCTCGTAAAATATTTAAACAATTAGCATTAATGGAAGATGCTATGTTAATTCACCGTATATTAAGAGCACCACAACGTAGAGTTTATTACGTAGATACTGGAAACATTCCACCAAATGAAATCCAAGCATATATGGAGAAATTAAAAGGACAAACACAACGTACTCCTTTTGTTGATCCTAAAACTGGTGAATATAATCTTCGTTATAACATGATGACCGTAAATGAAGATTTCTACATACCTACAAAAGGTGGAAACACATCAACTAAAATAGATACATTACCTGGTCTTGAATATAACGCTATTGAAGACGTTGTTTACTTAAGAGACAAAATGCTATCAGCTGTTAAAGTACCTAAAGCATTTTTAGGATATGAAGCAGATGTTGAAGGTAAATCTACACTAGCACAGCAAGATATTAGATTTGCTCGTACAATTGAACGTATTCAACGTATTATAGTATCTGAACTAACTAAAATAGCATTAGTACATTTATATTCTCAAGGATATACTGATGAAAACTTAACAAACTTTGAACTTGAATTAACTACTCCATCTATTGTTTATGATCAAGAAAGAGTAGCATTAATGAAAGAAAAAGTTGATTTAGCTAGACAAATCCAAGAAACTGGTTTATTCCCTTCTGACTACATTTATGATTATATCTTCCATATGAGTGAAGACAAATATGATGACATGAGAGATTTAGTTATTGAAGATAAAAAACGAATGTTTAGATTAGCTCAAATTGAGAATGAAGGTAACGACCCTATAACAAGTGGAGAATCATATGGAACACCTCATGATTTAGCTTCACTATATGGTAAAGGTCGAAACGACATGGGCACCCCACCAGTATATGATGAAACAAATCCAGTAGGAAGACCTCAAGAAAAAACATCAGTTTACAATACTCAGAAACGAGTATTAGGAAAAGACCCACTAGGAAAAGGAGTAGACATATCACCAGATAGCGCAAAAGCACCAGAACCTAAAGGAGGATCGCCATTAGCTTTAGAAGCAACTAAGTCAATATATTTGCAAAATAAAAATATGTTAGAGGAAATGGTTAAAAAATCTAATGTGTTTGATAAGGATAATAAAAAGTCTTCACTATTAGATGAATCAAATATTAAAGGCATATAAAAAGTATATATTTATAACCAGTAAATTAACATCGTGAAGCCAAAACATAATAAATATAAAAACACGGGTATATTATTCGAATTGTTAACTAGACAGATAACATCGGACATTATGTCTAATAAAGACTCGTCTGCTGTTAATATTGTTAAAAAATATTTCTCTAAAGGAGAATTAGCAAAAGAATATAAAATATATCAAGCGTTAACAAAAGCAACTTCATTAAATGAGGTTAAAGCAGAAAGCATTATTTCTTCTGCTGTTAAATTAGTTGAACGTTTAAATCGTACTGCTCTTCGTAAGGAAAAATATAACTTAATTAAAGAAATTAAGCAATATTATGATTTGGAAGAATTCTTTAAAGCTAAGATACATAATTATAAGGCACATGCTGCTGTTTATAATTTATTAGAAGCTCAAAGCAGTTTAGAATTTATAGATCCATCATTTGTAATTACTAACAAAATAACTTTACTTGAATTTTTAACTAAACAAGATATAGATAAAGATAAAATTGAAGACCAAGTAATGGCTGAATATGCTTCTCAAGATAAATCAACACGCGCATTGATTTCTCAATTGATGATTGAAAAATTTAATGAAAAATATGCTGATTTACTTCCTGAACAACGTAACGTATTGAAAACATATATTAATAACATAACCAATACTGTATCATTACGTGAGTTTATTAATCAAGAGTTAGGTCATATTAAAAATTCTTTAACATCATTACAATCATTTGTACAAGATAAAAGAACTCAAATTAAATTAACTGAGCTAATATCAATTATTAAGCCTTTAGATAAAACAGAATCAGCTAGAGATGAAGACATATTAAATATACTTCAATTCCATGAATTAATCCATGAAATCAAATCAACATGAGACCAGAAGATTTAAAAAAATTCATAGAAGAAACAGTAAATAAATTAATGTCTGAAGACGGTACTAGTACAACTGGGGCTGGTGAAGCACAGAATAGTAAGTTTTTTCTTAAAAAATTAAACGAAAAAACACCAACAATGGCTGCAGGAAAAGCTAATATTAGTTCATATACTAAAGATGGATTTAAGAAAGCGCCAGAAGGAATGCCTTCTGATTCTAAAGTATATGATTATAAACAATTCCCAGCAGATCCAAAACCTAAAAGATATAAACTTTATAAAGAAGAACAACTTAACGAAATATCATACAGACGTTTTAATGAAAGTGTTAATAAAGTTTCTCCTGAACGTAAAATTACACGTGCTTTAAGTGAAGTTAATAAACGCGTTAAAGAAATAGAACAAGTCATTGAATATTCTAATAGATTAAAAACTGAAAATGTTATCAAACGTGGTAACTTTTGGGATTCTAAATTAGAACAATTGAATGTGTTATCAGAAAAGCTAAATCAATTATCTAAAAACATAAAAAAACTATCTAATGGATAACGAGAAAAAAAAGTTAACTAAAGAACAACTTAAAGGAAAATTAGATACTTTAGGTGAAGAAATAAAATACCGTGTATCTGAAGCTAAAAAAGGCAATGGTACTGAAGGTGCTCATAAAACTGATATCGCTGAATTAATGAAGGGGTATCGTAATATGAAAGAAGCATATGATAGATTATTAAGAACTGAACAAGAATCACTACAGTTAGAAGATATTTTATCATCGTTAGCTGAAGAGAAAGAGGAAGATCCTAAAAAATCTAAAGAAAGAGAAGAACTTCAAAAATCTCGTATTGAATCTTTTAGTGAGCTTATTGAACTTGTAACCAAATTGAAACAAGCTCTACCTAAAGCTAAAAAAGAAACAGAAAAATTCTATAAAGATAATCCAAATTCATTCGCTGTTGTTTTCCCTACAGACGAAATAAAAGATACTCTAACTAGTATGTTAGAAAAATTAACAGGAATTAAAGAAAACCAAGAAGAAGAGGAATAATGAAAAATATAAGCGGACAATACCAGGACCTATTAGAAGGTAAAATGAGTCAAGCTCAATTTTTGCGTAACGCAAGAATGATGTTTCCTAATTTTGTAACCAATCATAATTCATTTGATGATTCAGTTAAAATTTTAAAAACTAAAGGAATGCTTAGTGAAGGTGATGCTGTAAAAGGAACACCAGATAAAGAACCAACATATGATTCATTAACACCAGATGATAAAATCAAATATAAAAAAGTTGAACAATCACCTGAAGTAGATGAGCAAGATGGTATTTATCCTGCTACAACAATAACTGATATTCCTAAAACAAAAACTTATAAAAAAGTTAAAAATACTTCTGACGGTTTAGAACCTATCAAAGATAACGATACTAAAAACGAAATGAAAAAAGTTAAAGTCGTTAAAGAAAATATGGAACCTGAAGAAATCGAGAATGCTGAAATTGAAGTTTCTCAAAACAGATCATCTATTCAAGCAATGGCTGATAAAATGGGTATTTCTCAAGAAGAATTATTTAAACTATTACTAAAAAAATTAGGCGGTTTAGATGAAGCTCAAAGATCATTTGATGATGTATTTGCTGATTTTATTGAAACTGATGATGCTACTGAAATTAAAGCATATATTAAAACAAAAGGTAAAGATGCTATAAATAAACTTAAAACAGAATTTCCTGATAAAGTTAGACAGGTATTATCTAAAATAGTAAAAGAAAATCAAATCAATGAAGCTGGAACAGCACCCGATGCTAAAGCAGTAATAGATTTGATCGGAAAAAATACTATGCTTTTAAATAAACTTAAAATGATTAACAATAAGGAAGAACTACAACCAGTATTTGATTTCTTATTAACTAAAATAAACCAAACAATTGCTAAAAATACTCAACAAGTAAAAACAGCAACTACTACTTCTGCACAAAATTATAGCAAAATGGGATCTGTCACAGAAAAAGCAGCTCCTAAATTAGAAAGCTTAATTAGTAAAATAATGAACGAAACTCTATCGAAAAAATCTGCGATATAATGAGCAAAGAATTATTAATAGAACGAGTATCCACCTTCACACTGACCCCGCAGTTACTGCAAGAATCTGCGGTAAAAAATAACGGGCGTTTGATTGTTGAGGGAGTAGTACAACGTGCTAATGCTAAAAATGGTAATGGTCGCGTTTATCCTAAAGATACTTTAGAAAGAGAAATTGATAAATACAAAGCTACATATATTAAAGAAAATAGAGCATTAGGAGAGTTAGATCATCCTGAATCACCTATTATTAATTTAAAAAATGTATGTCATAATATTTTAGATTTATGGTGGGATGGTGATGATGTAATGGGTAAAATTGAAATATTACCTACACCATCAGGAAACATATTAAAAGCATTATTGATAGCTGGTATTACTGTTGGTATTTCATCTCGTGCTATGGGTTCTGTAAAACAAATTGGAGAAACTGTTGAGGTACAAGACGATTTAGAGTTAGTATGTTGGGATTTTGTTTCAACACCATCAACTCAAGGTGCATTTATGGAAATTGTAAGTGAATCACTTAACCCAAATGCTATCAAAACTGATAAATACCAAAAAATAAACGAATTAATAACAGAAATACTATGCAACAGAGCAGGATTTTGCTCATGTGAATTACCAGGACAATAATTATGGAAGAATTAGCATCAATTTTATTACACTCACAAACACAAACTCATATATTTCATTTAGGAGTAAGTGGACCAGGAGCATACGCTGCTCATAAAGCACTTCAAAAATATTATGAAAGTATAGATGGTGTAGTAGATGGATTAGTAGAAACTTATCAAGGTAAATACGGTTTAATCCAATTCAAACCAGTAGTTAATTTAGATAATAACTGTGATACTAGAAATATCATAGATTATTTTGATAAATTATGTATGATTGTTAAAACATTAAGACAAGCACCTAATTTAGCTGATAGTTATTTACAAAATCAGATAGATGCTGTTGACGAACTTATTTACTCTACTAAATATAAATTAACTAATTTACAATAATATGCCATTTCCAACAGCAACAATCGTATATCAAGGACAATCAATAACTGGATCTTATAATAGATTTCAAGTAATGGCCTCAGGATCAGTAGTATCAACAGGAGGATCAGCTTTTGCAGTTGGTCACATTTCTGCACTTAGAGATGGTAATGGAACTTTATTTTCATTTCCTTCAACATCTGGATTATTTATACCACCAGGTACTAATATAGATTTTTCAATAACAAGTGCTTCATTAAGCGCAACAAGCGCTCCAATAATGTTTTTTCAAGTATAAAATAATAAATTTATCCTAATGGCAGCAAAAGCAAAAACCAGTTCCGTTAACAGTTATATAGCGAAACCAAAAAGAAAAAGACCAGGTGTTCACGCAAAAAGTAAAACATCTAAGTTAAAAAATTCAAAAAATTATAAAAAACTATATATAGGTCAAGGAAATTAAAAAAGAACCGCAACAATGTTGCGGTTTTTTGTTTTATATGCATATTTATGAGGGACTAATGAATCATCTCTATATGGTTCGTCATTAAATTAAAATCCCTATTAAGCTTTTTAATCAATAAGCTTATTTCCAAAACAAAATTTTAGGACAAAAAAATGAAAGACACAAAAGCACTTTTAAAAGAGGCTATTGCTGATGCTAAAACTGTACGTGAGACAGCCTTAGCTCAAGCTAAACTTGCTCTTGAAGAAGCTATGGCTCCTCGTTTACAATCTATGTTTACTGCTAAATTGCAAGAAGCATATGATGATGAAGAGAAAGACTTAGAAGAAATGAAAGACAAGATGGCCAAAGAAAACATGATGGATGACATCCCTATGGAAGAAGAAACACAATCAGAATTTGCTGATCGTGATAATTCTATGGAAGAAATCGACCTTGATGAAATCTTAGCAGAATTAGACAGAGAATTAAACGAAGCTAAAGGCGACGAAGACGAAGAAGAAATCGAAGCTGAAGAAGAAGTTGAAGACGTTGCAGACGATGCTAAAGAAGACGAAGAGGAAGATAAAGAAGTTAAAGACTTATCTATGGATGAGTTAGAAAGTTTAATTAGAGACATTATTTCACAAGAAACCGGAGACGGTGAAGGCTACGAAGACGAAATGGCTGTAGACGCTATGGATGACATGGGAGACGCAGAAATGGCAGTTGACGGAGCTGAAGAAGATTTCGATTTAGAAGAAATCTTAGCTGAATTAATGGGTGAAGATTTAGACGAACGTAAAAAATACGGCGGTAACAAAGGAAACATTCCAGATGACAGACGTGGTAAAATTAAAAAAGATACTGCTGAAGAAGAAGGAGTTGAAGACTACAAAAAGAAAAAAATGGAAGAAGAATTAAAATTAGCTTTAGAAGCTGTTAACACTCTTCGTACTGAACTTAATGAAGTTAACTTATTAAACGCTAAATTATTATACGTTAATAAAATCTTTAAGGCTAAAAATTTAAACGAATCTCAAAAATTAACAGTTATTAAAGCATTTGATAAAGCAGAATCTGCTAAAGAAGCTAAACTTGTTTACGAATCATTGTCAACAACGTTTACTGCTAGACCAGAAAAGCGTCAAATCAAAGAATCATTAGGATTTGCATCTAAATCCACTGGTGTAGTTGCAAAACCAACAATTGTAGAAAGTAACGATTTTGTTACTAGAATGCAAAAATTAGCAAATATTAAATAAAAATTTAAAAATTATTCTTAAAAAATGGAAAATTTAAACACTCTTTTAGAAGGAGCAAATCCATGGAAAAGCCAACAAGCAGAAGCTGCTAGAACAGCTGCTAAATGGCAAAAAAGTGGACTTCTTGAAGGATTAACAACTGAAGTTGAAAGAAACAACATGTCTGTTATCCTTGAAAACCAAGCAAAACAATTAGTTGTTGAAACTAATGTAACTGCTGGTACAAACTCAATGCTAGGTGGTACAGGTGAAAACTGGGCTGGTATTGCATTACCATTAGTACGTAGAGTATTCGCTGAAATCGTAGCTAAAGAATTCGTTTCAGTACAACCTATGGCTATGCCTTCAGGTCTAGTATTTTACTTAGACTTCCAATATGGTGATAACAAAAACCCATTCGTGGCTGGACAATCACTTTACGGTTCATTAGCTGATGTTCAAGCTACTGACTATGATATTACTAACGTTAACCCAACAGGTGGTCTTTACGGTCAAGGTAGATATGGTTACTCTATGAACCAATTCTCTGCTTCTGTAACAGTAACTACAGCATCTTATGCTACTGCTGCTTCTGATTCATTAGCACCATACGTAAACTACGATTCTCGTTACATTGGAACTTCATCAACTTTATACAGAGTAAGTATTTCTGATTCTCAATTAGCAACTTTAGATCTTCCTGATTTCTTAGCAGCTTCTGCTTTCATCATCAGTGGTTCAGGTGTTAATCCAGCGAACGTATTACAACAGTTCACTAACTACTCAAGTGGTTCAGGTGCTACTGCATTAACATTCATTACTAACGCAGCTCCATCAGTAGGTGCAGCAACTACAGTATTATTCTACAGCAAACAAACGACTCCTGCACAAAGAGGTGATTTTGAAGCAGATAGAACTAACACATCTGTACCTAACTCATTAGATGATAATCAAATTGTTATCCCAACAGTAAACATCCAAATGAAATCAGATGCTATTGTTGCTAAAACAAGAAAATTAAAAGCACAATGGACTCCTGAGTTAGCTCAAGATTTAAATGCTTACCAAAACATCGATGCTGAAGCTGAATTAACAGGATTATTATCTCAATACATCGCTATGGAGATTGACTTAGAAATCTTAGGTATGTTGACTGAAGAGGCAGCTACTACAGGATACTGGTCAGCAGAAAATAACAAAATCTGGAATGGTTCATCATTCGTTCAAACTTCAACTACAACAGGTGGTTTCTATAACACACAAGGTGGTTGGTTCGCAACTTTAGGTACAGTATTACAATCAGTATCTAACAAAATCTTACAGAAAACTCTTAGAGGACAAGCTAACTTCTTAGTAATATCTCCAGCGGTTGCAACTATTATGCAATCAATTCCAGGATATGCTTCAGATGCAGGTGCTGAATTAGATAAAGTATTCAACTTTGGTAGCCAAAAAATTGGTACTTTAAATTCTCGTTACAAAGTATATGTAAACCCTTACTTCAGTGATAACGTAATCTTAATGGGTTATAAAGGTGCTCAATTCTTAGAATCAGGTGCTGTTTATGCTCCATACGTTCCGTTATTAATGACTCCATTAGTATACGATCCAGAAACATTTACACCACGTAAAGGTATTATGACTCGTTACGCTAAGAAAATGGTACGTCCTGAATTCTACGGTAAAGTATTCGTTAACGGTTTAAATGCTTTAGGTATTAACTAATAACAAACTAAACCAATTATTAAGAGACCCAACGCAAGTTGGGTCTTTTTTTATATTTATAGTAAACAAATAAACGTTTCACTATGGCTTCTAACCATCACACTGATGAGGTTTTCACTCCAAAGAGAAGACCGAAAAACCCAATTAAGTTCCAACTCCAACTTAATGAAGAACAAAAACAAGCAAAAGCACTTATTGTAGATAATCCAGTTGTCGTTCTAAAAGGAATGGCAGGTTCAGGAAAAACATTAGTCGCTGTCCAGGCTGCACTTGATATGTTATTTAACAAAGAAGTAGAAAAAATTATCATCACAAGACCTACCGTAGCTAAAGAAGAATTAGGTTTCCTACCAGGTGATTTAAAGGAAAAAATGGATCCGTGGTTAGCGCCGATTTATCATAACTTATACATGTTATATGGTAAAGATAAAGTAGATAAAGAAATGGAACGTGGTAATATTGAAATTGTACCATTCGCGTTCATGAGAGGTAGAACATTTGTAAATTCATTTGTTATAGTAGATGAAGCACAAAACGTTACTCAAGATCAAATGGAAACTGTATTAGGAAGACTTGGTAAAGGATCCAAAATGGTAATATGTGGAGATTTAGCCCAAATTGATTTAAAAGTAAAAAAAGAAACTGGTTTTTCATTTTTAACAAGAGTTGAAGAACAAGTAACTGGATTTAAAATATTTGCTCTAAAACAAAACCATAGACATGATATAGTAGCACCTATACTAAAAGTATATCAAGATTTTAGAGATTAATTAGGTTTTCTTAATATTTATAGGTAGTAATTTCAACAATAAATGGCAGCAGGTAAATATTCATTCATAATAGAACAAGGATCTACAACTAATTTTACTATAATTTACACAGACTCTACAGGAGCTCCTATAGATTTGACAAGTTATGGTTCAAAAATGCAAATTAGATTAACATATGATGCTCCTCCTATTATAACTTTAAGCAGTAGTTTAAACCCAGACGGAACTGGATTAAATATGACCAATGCAGCTTCAGGAGCTATAGGAATATATATTGCCTCTTGTACATCTTCTATGTTTAATTTTGACACAGCATTATATGATTTAGACCTAGTATCAGGTAGTGGACCATGTCCTGTAGTCAATAGAATTCTTGAAGGAAAAGTTAAATTAAGTAGAGAAGTTACTATAATAGGATAATGAGTGTAAATATTAACAACCCAGCAAATTCTCTGTATAATACAGTTACTGTACTTCCAGATTGGAATAGCACGGTAATCCAAGTAGCTACTCCGGGACCTCAAGGTCCTCCAGGACCAGCAGCTGATCCAAGTTTATTTACTAGTTCATTTGTTTCTACTTCATCATTTAATGCTTTTACTTCATCTTATAATACAGGATCTTTTTTAGGTACTTTTACTGGAAATGGTAGTGGTTTAACTGGTTTACCTACTTCACAATGGACTAGTTCTTTTGATGGAAGTATTAGTAGCACTTCAAATGTATTTGTAACAGGTTCATTTGGTGTAACTAATCAAGCAGGTACATCATTATTTTTAATAAATTCTCAAGGAGCAACAACAATAAAAAGCACAGCTGCTAATATATTTTTAGTACAAAATCAAAATAGTACAAATATATTAACTGTAAGTCAAAGTGGTGTTATAGTAATAGCAACACAATCCGTGGAATTATCAAACCCAGCACCAAATGGAGGAATATATTTTACTTCTAATTCATTATTTATAGGAATAGATTAATATTTAATATTTATCAACATAAAATAAACATAAACTAAAAATAATATAAAATAAAATGGCAAATTGGAAAAAAGTCGTTGTATCAGGGAGTAACGTATCGCAATTAAATAACGATGCAGGGTATATAACAGCAGGTACTTTATCAGTACCAAACTTATTTAGTACCGCTTCATTTAATGGAGTAAATTTATTAGCAAATTCAATCTCAGGTACATTAAACTTTGCTTCATCCTCAACTCAAGGTTTAACAATCACAGCGGATGCCGGATCAGATACTTTAACCTTTGGTTTAGCAGCTATACCTAACGCAAGTTTAGCTAACTCAGCTATAACAATTGCTGGTACTTCAACTTCACTAGGTAGTAGCATTACACAAGCTACTATTTTAGCAGGCTCAGGAGTATTTTCAGGATCAGCACAAATTACAGGTCTTACAAATGCTAACCTATCTGGAACAGCAGGTATTACAAATGCTAACTTACTTAACTCTGGTTCTATAATTGGTAATACAGTTGTAAACTTAGGAACAACAGTAACAAGTTTAACAGGTCTTACATCTGTTTCTTCAACAGCATTTACAGGTTCTTTAGAAGGAACAGCTTCATTTACTACTAATGCTTCAACAGCTTCTTATGTAACTACATTAAATCAAAATGTAGCCATCTCAGGCGCTTTAAGTGTATTTCTTACAGGTTCATCTACATTTGAACTTGCAGGTAACAATTTCCAACAAACTTATATAAACACAGCAGGTGCTTTAGTATTAAACCCAGGTAGTGGTGGGGTTGGAATGGCTGGTTTAAACCAATATATTACTGCTAATTATTTCCAAGGTACAACTGCTGGTTCATATTTAACAGGTTCTTTACAAGGAACAGCTTCATTTGCTTCAACAGTTCCTTACTCAGGAATTACAGGCGTACCAGCAGGATTAGTATCAGGATCATCACAAATTTCTTATTCAGGAATTACAGGTGTACCAGCAAATATAGTATCCGCTTCTGTATTATCTTCACCAGGTCAAGGTCAAGCATTATTAACTACAAATGGTGTAGCAGGTTCTACAATTGATTTAGGACTAGAAACAGGAGATAGTCCATCATTCGCAGGTGTAACAGCAGGTAATGTAACAGTAGGTGTTTCAAATGACAATACAATTACAACTACAACTGGAGACTTAACAATAAGTCCAGCCGGAGGTAACGTAACTGTATCAAATAATTTAACTGTAACTAATAACTTAACAGTACAAGGTACAGCATCTTTCCAAAACACAACTAACTTAGAAGTAGCAGATAGATTTATCTTAATGGCTTCTGGTTCAAATACAACTGGAGACGGGGGTATTGTAGTACAACAAGCAACACAAAATATAGGTGAAGCTTTTGCTTGGGATTCAGGAGTATCAAGATGGGGAGTTACTGGTTCATTCACTGCTAACGAAGCTTCATACACACCAGACGCTTTCATGGCAGCAGTAACAACAGCAGCAGGAACTTCACCAGCACCAGCAGCAAGATACAATGCAGTAGGTAATATTTATGTATCAAGTGGTGACGAAAGTATTTGGATATACTCATAAAAACTAACTAAATAGTTATGGCATTTAATGCACAAAACGTAGTTGTAAAAGATAAAACTACATTTAATATAGAAAATACTCTATCTCCTAATCAATTAACTTTGAGGGAGATAGAGATTTTACTTTCTTTAATAAGAAGATCAACATTCCTTGGAGAAGACCTAGAGCCTTTGTATAATATGGTTATTAAACTACAAAACCAATACATAGAACAAACTAAATAATACAAGTTATGGATTTATTTGAAATCAACCTTACTTTTAATGAACTTACTTTCCTAAGATCTGCTTTAGATCCTATTTCTATTCAAGGTAGAGATGCTCGTTTTGTAGCTTCACTACAAATAAAGCTAGAACACGAAATAGAAGAAGTAAAACGTATGCTTCAAGAAGCAGAAACTCAAAAAATGGAAAGTCTTCAAGAAGCCATCAAAGAAGATCAAAAAACCAACAAAAGACCTATAAAATAACGTAAATATACGGCGTTATATCAATTGATTAAACATTGTCATGATGTAATGCAATTTTTATGTCTTTTTTGTTTAAATCACATATTTATATTATATATTATAGACCCCTAATGGGAAGTGGGCAGGCAATCCTGTAACCAATCATAATAACATTTAATATGCCAAGCTGGAAAAAAGTCATAATTAGCGGCTCGAATGCTGCTTTAAATTCTCTTACCGTTACAAACGGAATTACAGGTTCTTTATTTGGAACCGCTTCATTTGCTACAACATCATCATTCTTAGGAAGTACAACAAATGCTTTTATTCAAAACGGAAATAGTTTTGGAACAACAGCATTATTAGGAACAAATGATAATCAATCACTTGCTTTAGAAACAAGCGGTTCAACTAGAATGTTTATTTCTAGTAGTGGTAATATTGGTATAAATACAACAGCTTCTACAGTAGCATTACAAATTGGAGACACTACATCAGGTGCGGGTAACTATATTAAAGTACTTGGTAATAATTCTGACAGCACATACGATGTATTTGTTGGTGCTCGAAGATATCCCCGTTTTACACTCGAAGATACTACCGTTGGAGGTTCTGCGTTTCAAATGTGGAGTCTTGGAAATACAATGAGATTTGGAACTAATACAGGTACAGCAGAAACTAGTGCATGGTATACAAAGGCAGGTAATGCAGCTGATGTTATATTTAATGGGAATGTAGGTATAGCAAAAACAACACCAAATGCAAAACTAGATGTAAGTGGAAGCGCAATTGTATCAGGATCTTTTACTGTAATACCAGGAACTATTAGAGAATTTCAAGTAAGAACTACAGGTGTTGATATAGGAAATTTAATAACAGATACACATACAGTAACAGGTTCTTTAAATATATCAGGTAGCATTACAGGTTCTTTATTCGGAACTGCTTCATTTGCTTCAACAGCATCATTTGTAAATACATTAAATCAAAATGTACTTATAACAGGTTCTGCAGTAATAGGATCAAGTTCTTTAGGATCAAGTGAAAATACTTTAACTTTAGGACCATCTCTAGCAGGAGGAGCAGGAGAAGGAGGTCAATTAGGATTTAATGCACAAGGAGGTACTTACACCTCTGCTTCATTTATTGATAATTACCAAAACCAAATTAGAATATTAAAAGGAACGAATGCTGGAAGTAATGCATTAGTAGCACAATGGGACCTGCATACAAACCAAATGAAATTACCATCTTATACTAACGCTTCTGCATTTGTTGGAACAGCAACAGCTAATTTAGCAGTAGATTCAGGTGGAAATATTATAACAGTATCTACATCAGGAACACCAGTTTTTCCATACACAGGAAATGCGGTTATAACAGGTTCTTTAACAGTAACTCAACCAATTTACGTTCCTATAAATGGAAACATGTATTTCCAAGGAGGAGATGACGCTGCACTTTATGATGTTAACATAGTAAATACTATGGGTATTTACGGTGTACAAGATGTTACCGTAGGAGCTATAAAATTAGGAAGTAATGGACCAGTATTATATGGTTCAGGTAGTAGTCTTGGAATAGGTACAATACAACCATTATACCCATTACATGTATCCGCATCAGCATCTGGAACCTCAATATATGCAACTGGAGATATAGTAGCATTTTCAGATCAATCTGTAAAAGAAAATATACGACCAATTGAAAATGTATTAGAAAGAATTGGAGATTCAAGAGGAGTTTTGTATGATCGTATAGATAATGGTGAAAAAGATAATATTGGATTTATAGCACAAGAATTAGAAGTTGCTTTTCCTGAATTAGTAGTAACTAATCCTGATGGAACTAAAGCAGTTAAATACCAAAATGCTGTAGCTATATTATTTGAAGCTATAAAAGAACAACAAAAACAAATTAACGGCATACTAAAGTTATTGAATAAATAATGACATTACCTCTTAGTGGATCTTTATCGTTTGGAAATGTTAGAACTGAATTAGGTGTAGGTTCTCAAGTTCCGTTCTCATTGAAAGATGCAGAAACGGGAGTTTATGTTCCTATTAACCAAAACAGCCCACTAAGACCTGATGGATTAGCTCCTTATGCTATGTCTGAGTGGTATGGATACAATCAAAATGCGTCTCCATCACCAACTCCTTCAATTTCAATCAGTAGAACACCATCGATTACACCATCGATTACAGCTACACCGTCAATTACACCATCGATTTCGATCAGTGCTACTCCGTCTATTACACCTTCTATTACACCAAGTATTAGTATTAGTAGAACACCAAGTATTACACCATCGATCTCGTTTAGTACAACCCCATCGATTACGCCTTCAATAACAGCAACGGCAAGTGTAACGCCAAGTATTTCAATTTCTAGAACGCCTTCTATTACACCTAGTATAACGCCGTCAATTTCGTTTAGTACTACTCCATCGATTACGCCTTCGATTTCAATTAGTAATACACCAAGTATTACACCAAGTTTAACGCCATCAATTTCATTTAGTACTACACCGTCAATTACACCAACGATTTCACTTACACCTTCAATCAGTATAAGTGCAACTCCAAGTATAACACCAACGAATACTGCTACACCGTCAATTACGGCAACAGCAAGTGTAACACCTTCGATCTCAATTTCAAGAACGCCAAGTATTACACCAACAAATACAGCTACTCCTAGTATAACACCATCGATTTCGTTCAGTACTACACCAAGTATTACTCCATCAATTTCGATAAGTGCTACACCTAGTATAACGCCGTCAATTACACCATCAATTTCGTTTAGTACAACACCATCGATTACTCCTACTATTTCAATTAGTAGAACGCCATCGATAACACCTACTATATCAATTACTCCAAGTATTACTCCAAGTATAACGCCGTCAATTACTGCTACGCCAAGTATAACGCCGTCAATTACTCCAAGTATTACAGCTACGCCAAGTATAACACCTTCTATTACACCATCGATTACACCAAGTAATACAGCTACGCCTAGTATTACGCCATCGATTACACCGACAAATACTGCTACGCCATCTATTTCAATTAGTAGAACGCCAAGTATAACGCCAACAAACAGTGCTACGCCAAGTATTACACCGTCAATTTCGTTTAGTACTACACCATCAATTACACCAAGTAATACTGCTACACCATCGATTACACCAAGTATTTCGATTTCAAGAACACCAAGTATTACTCCGTCAATTACACCATCAATTTCGTTTAGTACTACACCATCGATTACACCAACAAATAGTACTACACCTAGTATAACGCCTTCTATTAGTATAAGTAGAACGCCATCAATTACGCCAACAAATAGTGCTACGCCATCAATCACGCCTAGTATCTCAATTTCTAGAACGCCTAGTATTACACCAACGTTTACAACAACGCCAAGTGTAACACCAAGTATTTCGATTTCAAGAACTCCATCGATTACACCTTCGATCTCGATCTCAAGAACGCCAAGTACATCGATTTCAAGAACGCCATCGATAACACCTACTAGAACACCAAGTATTACACCATCAGTAACAGCGGCTGCATCACCAACGCCGTTCCCTACAAATTCGGTAACACCGTCGATTTCTATTAGTAGAACACCATCGATAACACCATCAACATCGGTATCTGGTCTTATACTAGTTGTTCTTGTAAGTGGTACAAGTGAGTTTAGAGCATGTACAGCCTCTAACTCTACTAACTATTACTCAGATAATTCAAATTTAAACAACATGTCAGTATTATGGACAGATGCTGCTGGAACTACACCAGCTATTGCACGTTATTATTCAGATACAGTTATTGTAAGATATTGGGACGGAACTGATTTTATTGGCTTCCCAACATTTTGTTAATAATTAATAATATTTAAAAAACAAACATATGTCAAGAGAATTAATAGATGGAGCTTTAACAATAGCAGCTTCAATAAAAGAAAAAAAAAGTATACTTGTTAAACAAAATTTAGAATTGTTTGAACAAATAAGACAATTAGATGAAATGTTAAAAGATGAAATAGAAAAAATATATAATTCACCTGATTTAACACGATACGATGTTGTTACAATTAATCAATCTTTAAAATTAGAAAATATTTTAAATTCTAGTATAAAAGTAGGACTTAGTACAAAATCACCAGAAGAGGCTTGTAATAATTATTTTAATGGCAATATCAGCATATTCTTTATAGATACTGATGAATTATCATCAGCTTCAACTATTGCTTTTAGAGAAGATATGAAAGATACACTAGAATACGCATGTTATATATCAGATGGGATTAATGTTGTATATTGGAACGGAACAAATTTTGATAGTAAATCTTTACAATCATGTTCAATAGAAAAATAAACTACATATAGATATTTTTATATTTAATCATATACATGTAGGTAGAAACATTAAAATTAATCTTCAAGTGTTATATATATTGTAATATTTATACCCAACAATATATAAAACATGGCAGACATCCCAGTATATAATGGTTCATCTCAGTTCTTTCCAGGAGATACAGCCTTTGGTTTCTATGATTATCAATATGATTTTCAAGTAGATGCTGATAAGATTGTAACTTTTGTTACTCAACGTTTAGGATGGCCTATAGAAGTAGTTGAATTGCAACCAATTCAAATATATACTGCTTTTGAAGAAGCAGTTACTGTGTATGGTAATGAAGTTTATCAGTTTCAAATTAGAGAAAACATGCTTTCTCTTGAAGGAAACCAAACAGGTTCAGTTCCTTACAATCAATTATTATTAACTCCTTCATTAGGAGGTGCTATTCGTATAGCAGAAAACTATGCTGAAGAAGCAGGAGTAGGAGGAAATGTAACTTGGTATAGTGGTTCTATCAGATTAGAAGGAGGTGTCCAAGAATATGACTTAAATAAATGGGCACGTGAATCAGCATCGCTGTCTCCTGGCGATTACATTGAAGTTAAACGCGTATTCTTTGAAGCGCCACCAGCATCGTTAAGATACTTTGATCCGTACGTAGGTATCGGTTATAGCTACGAAGGATTACTAAACAGTTTTGGTTTTGGAGCATATTCTCCAGCCATTACATTCTTATTAATGCCGTTGTTTTTTGATTTACAACGTATTCAAGCTATTAAATTAAACGATCAAATTAGAAGAGCACAATTTTCATTTGAAATTCACAATAATCAATTAAAAATATTTCCAGTACCTTTAGAAAAATATGCACTTTGGTTCCAATATATTAAAGGATCTGAAAGAGATAGTGCTATAGGTGGAAGAAACTCTGAAGGTGTTCCACAAACTAATTTAATTACCAATACATCTAATGTACCTTATACAAACCCTAACTACAATTATATAAATTCTGTAGGAAGAATGTGGGTTTATCAATATACTTTAGCACTTTGTAGAGAAGTTTTAGGATATGTTCGAGGAAAATATTCAACTGTACCTATTCCAGGTTCAGAAGTAACATTAAACCAGAATGATTTATTAACTGACGCTAGAAGTCAAAAAGAATCATTATTAGCTCAATTAAGAGAAACATTAGATCAAACTGGAAGACAAAAACAGTTAGAAAAACTAGCAGCTAACTCAGAGAATTTATTAAAAGTTTTAAACGACGTTCCTATGGGACTATATATATTTTAACATGGTATCTTTAGAAAAATTATTAAGTGAAGCAACATTTGAAACATTCTTCGTTCAAGTAATTATTAAAATGAAGAATGATTTTAACTTTACTGAAATATATAATCAAGTTAGAGGTATAAGAGATGTAATTGTTGTTAAAGTAATTGACAATGAGCAATTAAATGCTGCTTCTAATGATTTGTATAATTATTCTTTATTAGAAATAAAATATATTTCTGAGGGAAATGCAGTTGATACTGTAAAAGGTATTAAAACGGAAGCTCTTAAAATACCAGGACTGGTAAAATTTGAGGTTAGAACAAGAACAATATTAAAAATCAGAAATTACTAATGGCTTGTATATACTATAATGTTACAATTAATCAACAAGATTTAAATAACTCAATAAATAACTCAGACTCAGAATTAGATGGAAAGGTATTTATTAGTTACATAGATTGTAATGGGGATCCTGAAAGTATTGCTTATTCTTCGGCAAGAACATATCCTAATGCTTTTTGTGCTGATAATTCTGAACTTACTATTGCTATGTTTTGGCAAGATGATCTAGGAACAATAACACTTAGCAGTTATGCTCTTGAAGGTGGAAGCTGTGTAGCTCCTACACCAACACCAACGGTAACTCCTTCAATATCTATTTCTCCTACTCCATCTACAACACCTTTATATACATGTAATTGTATTAATTTTACTAATACAACATCCTCACTAACATATGTTTCTTATACTCGCTGTGATAACACAGCCTCAGAGCTTGTTGCTCTACAACCTAATGAATCTTTAACAATATGTGGTAGTAATCCTGGAGTAGTTGAAGGGCCTGTAACTATTACTGTTATAGGAAATTGTGTTGGTAGAGGTTGTATTCCTTTTACACCAACACCAACACCATCATTAAGTATAACTCCTACTATTAGCGTAACACCAAGCATTACTCCAAGTAATACACCAAGTATATCAGTTACACCTAGTATAACAAAAAGTATAAGTGTAACACCAAGTATTACTCCAAGTAACACAGTAGCACCTAGTATGACACCTACACCAACAATTAGTGTGTCTAAAACTCCGTCTCTTACACCACCACCAAGTGTTAGTAAGACACCTAGTATAAGTGTTACTCCTAGTATTACTCCATCAAACGGAACTAGTCCTACTCCAACTCCATCATTATCAACTACAGGTTCTATACCAACTGTAGCTGGTTTATGTATGAATATTGAATTTGGAGCAGCACCATCTGTAACACCTAGTATATCAGTTAGTAGAACGCCAAGTGCAACACCAACTGTTACACCATCTGTTACACCATCTGTAACTCCTAGCAGTACTAATCCACCTCCTACACCAAGTAGAACACCTAGTAAAACACCTAGTAGAACACCTAGTATTACTGTTAGTACGACCCCAAGTAAAACACCTACACCTACACCTTCTACATCTAATGGAACTGTAGAAGTACCTGTATGTTCTGTAATATATAATACTAATTCTGGACAAACATATACTTATAATAGTACAACTAATATTTCTACATTATTACCTATACCAATTACACTTTCTGCTGATGTAGCTCATACTGTTAATAAGTTATGGCTTTATAATGCTTCTACTCCCCCTTATAATACTACAAGTCTTTATGAATATAACATTACATTAAACCTATTTACATCAACATATAATAGAACTATAAATTTACCTGTTGGGGTTAGACTAGGAACTGGTTTAGGTGCTATTAATGATACAACTTTAATATCATCTAGATACTCACAACCAGACCAAAGAGACTTAATTGTTCAAGTTATATTAAACTCCTCACCAAATAATACAGCTATTATAGAGGATTTATTTTTGCTTCCCACAGGAAGATTTATATCCGGGGATATAATATATACAACAAATAATAAAATTATTTTAACTTCCTTTAATAATTCTTCGGGTCCTTATTATTTTTATATTTCTCAATATACTTTAGTAAATGGAGTTTGGACATTAGAATTTGACCTAGATATCACAGATACAGCTCCATCTCCTTTTGGTTTATCTACAATAAATGGTGGTATTTATATTTTTAGTAATAATAATCTTAAACAAATAAATACTACTTTTCCTTATACTATTACTCAAGTAAATAATATAGGTAACTCCGTTTCGGGAGCATCACAAGTACCTAGTTGTAATAATGTTTCATTTACTCCAAATATAGTACCTGCTGGTTGTAATACCATATTGTATAAAACACAAGGAAATCAATATTATTCATATAATTTTTCAACTAATACCTCTACATTATTAAATGTACCAGCTGCACCATATGATAGTGTTGCAACTTCGTTAGGTGTTTCTGTATCATCACTAACACATACTTCTAATAAATTATGGTCTTATACATATAATCCTAATGGTTCTAATTTAAATCCATTTAGTATAATAGAATATAATACAACAAGTAACCCATTTACAGCAACTATTAATAGATATATTGCTCTACCTAAAATACCTACATTCCCTAATGGTGGGGATTTCAAACCAGATTTAGGTCTATTAGCTATTAGTAATACAAAATTAATAGGGGTTGTAGCAGATATAGGAAATGTTACATTAGGCTCTGTATATTCACCAGGAAATCCACCTGATTTTCAAGCAGCAAATGGTAGAAATGTTGTAGAATATGATATTACATCAAATGTAGCTACATGGGAATTAAAATTCAAACTATTTCCTTATGAACAATCTATGGGGGGTATGTTATTAACATCTGATAATAAATTAATAATACTTACAATATCTTACCCTTCTGAAATACGTTATATATCACAATACAACTATAATACGGGTGTATTAGAATATAGAGCTCCATTAACTCCAACTATAACAACAAATTGTGGTTTAGCTCAAATAAGTGGTGAAATATATTTGATGGGTTATAATGTTTATAAATTTAACCCTACAACATTTGCTTTAACATTAGTTCAATCACCACAGACTCAATTAGTAGCAGCTTCACAACTAGCAAGTTGTATAACAACAAACTTACCTATATCAAGTTGTCCTGAGTGTGTAGGATTACCATTAAAAATATCAACACCTGTAACATATGGTGGTGTAACAATATCACCAACATATACAGGGGTAGTAGGAGATCCAACATTTGCTGTTAGTCCTGGAGCTAGAGATAATATATATCCTGGTAGTTTCTTTGGGTGTTATGGTTCTAATGCTGTTGCTCACCCTTCCTACTCATTATGGGTTGGAAATACAATCCCAGCAACTCCATATACTTATAGTTTAAATTTTTCGGAACCTGTAAATAATATAAAAATATTATATAATGGAACTAATGGAGATCCAGTACAATCATTATACGAAAGCTTTATATGGGATACAAATGGAGGAACTCCTAGTATATCATTATGTAAAGGATGTGGACAAAGTATCACAGGAAATATAATATCAGGCTCTTATGGTCCAGAACTATACCCAGGAGTACCACAAAGTACTAATTTTCCTCAATATACAGCAGGAGGAGGAATAATAACAATATCGGCTCCATTAAATTATACAACATTAACTTTAAGATCACCTGGAGGTAATCAAGGTACTGTATTTAGTATATGTTCTGGAAGTATAATACCACAACCATCTAATGCTTTAGGATGTGTTTATTATAGTAGTATAGAAAATACTTATTTGTATAATGTTATTAATAATACTTCAACACCAGTGACACTTCCTACAGACACATTTACTAATTTTGCTGAAACTCATACTTCAACTAGATATTGGAAAGGTAATCAAACTAATACTATTAAAGAATGGATACCTACTAATACACCTAATGTATTAGCATTAAGTAGAACAATCAATGTATCTGGTATATCATCTACTAATGGAAATTATTTTACTTATTTACAAGCTATTAATGACAATACTTTATTAACAACAATTGCACCAACAGTTGATACTTGTGTTTTAGTATTAATGGATATAACTGATATAAATGTCACAGCTGGTGATTTAACAACGTTATTTACATTTACAGATACTAATATAATTTCTATGTTATTAACATCTAATAATAAAATAATAACAATAGGAGGAAATGGTAATAGTGTTTATTTAACTCAATATTCTTACCCAACAGGAACTCAAGAAGTTAGAATTGACATATCATCAGTAGGATTTACACAAGGTGTTACTCAATCCTGGTTATTTGAATCAAACGGTAATTTATATTTTGGTAAAAATAATCCGTTTCCTACATCAATTATATATCAAATTAATTTAAACAGCCCTTATAACATAACACCAATATATGATAACTCAGGGGCATTTTATAGATCATATAATTCATCAATCAATTGTAACACAGTAGCATTAAATCCACCACCACCAGCGCCATCACAATCACCAACACCAACACCTAGTTTAACACCACCAGTGTCACCTAATGTAGGAGTTAATACAATTTACAAATATTTAGATATTCTATGATAACAAACAAAAAAATAGAAGAATTATACGAATCTACCCCTGATTATGTTGGGGTAGGTTTTGGTATCAAATCTATAAATAAAGAACGTACAGGAGAACATGCTATTGTTTTTACTGTAGAGAAAAAACGTCCTATTGAAGAAATACCTGAAGATGAATTACTTCCTAAAGAAATTGAAATTGATGGTGTTACTTATAAAACAGATGTTGTTGAAATTGGAAAAGTAGAATTAATGTCATGTAGTTCTACTACTTTAAATACTTGTTATAACTGGAGTACACCTTTTGATTATGAAGGAAACATATATGGTGGTAACACACCACCTGGAAACAGAGGATATATTAGGCCTTTAAAAGGAGGCATTTCTATAACATCACAAAACCAACTAGGTAAAGTAGGTACTTTAGGATTTATAGCAGTGGATAATGCTAAAGATGCCTTAGTGGGAGTAACTAATAACCATGTTGTAATAGGTAACGCATTTTATACAGCATTAAGAAACGTGTCTCCTGTAAATGAATACCAAGATGTTTACTATCAACCAGGAGAATCTGGATTTCAAGGAAATCCTACTTATGTTGTTGGTGAAGTAGTAAGATATGTTCCTATACAGGCTAATGCTTATAATCAGGTAGATGGTGCTCTAGTTACAGTAGATTCTTCTTCGATAGTTAATAACGCATCTGTTAGACAATATGGTTTTACATATGCAGCAGCAATGCCTTTTGCTACAACTTCTGAGATTGACTTATTACTATACAGTGATCCCGAATTATACAGCAGTGGAAGAACATCCGGAGCCAAAACAGGATCATTATGTGGTTTATCCACATTTATTCTAAACCAAATATTACCTATTAATGGGTATAATTTAGATGGAACAATTACTCCTGTAACTTTTAGTAGAGTTATAGGATTTACTAGAACTAGTGCCGAATGCCCTTTTCCTGTAGTTGGAGGAGATTCAGGTTCTGCTTTAGTAGCAGACTTTAATGGAATTTATAAAATTATAGGATTAGTATTTGCCGGAAGTACATATTACGGATATGCTTGCCGAATAGATGAAGTAGCTTCTCAACTAAACATATCAGCTTGGGATGGAACTGATAAAAATTTCTTTAATACTGGTTCAAGACAATTTAGAACAACACCCGGTGGTAGCTATGATAAAACAATAGATTGTAATGACAATATTTATTGGCAGGTAGGAACAATCAGTAACACTAACCCTTGTAATTAAAATATATAAATGTTAAACGTAAGCTTTGTATTTGTAGGATATGAAAATGGACGTCCTTATTGGGAATCAACTCAATATGGGATGAGAATATTATGGAATGGATTATATTGGGAAATTATAAATTGGCCATATGATGGGTTACCTGTAAATTATACCGATACTGATATTCCTTTAACAGGATGGCAACTTATAGATAATACATCCTTAACAGCTACATTTAGTGTTAACTTGGGTGAATGTTGTTTTGAATATTCATTTGTTAATGCTACATCAGGATCAACATTAGTAATAAAATATATAGATTGTAATTACAATACACAAGATATAAGTGTACCATACGGAATTACAGGATCATTTTGCGCTACTAGCATATTAGCATCTAGTAATACAGGTTCATATTCATTAACTGGAGATTTATGTTCTAATCCTGATACAACTTGCCGTGGTTGGGTATTAACAGGACCTGTAACAGTGTATTATACAGATTGTGATGGAATACCTTGGAATACTACTACTGTAGCTAGTGGAAGTTTTGATTTTGGCCTTTGTGCTCGTAGTGTAGATGCTTGGGATAATGTAAATAATTTTTATGCACAAGGATATTGTTAAAATAAATAATTATGGCTTTATACGGTTCATCTAGAGATATTTCGTTCTTTCATGTTATTAACAGAGAGTTAATACATAACATTATTGAACAAAACGTAGGATATTACCAAATATCACTAGATGAAACTTCTGTGAATGTTTATGGTGAAGCAGCTAATGGTACTAAAATGTACTACCCACCTGTTTTAATTCAATGTTTAATTGATAGAGGTGATTATGAAGGTGATTATGATAATGAAATAGGACCTGACTTTACTAGAAATTTTGCATTTAGATTTTTAAGAAGAGATTTAGTTGATCAAAATGTAGTACCTCAAATTGGTGATGTTGTTTTATGGAATAATGATTACTATGAAATTAATTTAGTAAACGAAAACCAAGACATAGTAGGTAAAGTACCTCAATACAACTATGGAGGAGCTTACTTAGATGACTTTGGAGCTAGTTTCTCTATAATTTGTAACGCTCATTATGTATCACCAGAATCATTAGGATTAACTCAAACTAGATAATGTCAAACCAATTACCAATATTACCAAATACACCAGCTCGTGCTTTAAATGAGTATATAGAACCATACATTCCTGGTACTAAACCTATACTACCTGAAGACCAAATTAATAGAGCTAGTCAAATATCTGTTGATATTGAAAATGATGTTAAACCATTTTCAGTTGGATTACAAGATATTGATGATGCTGTATTCTTTTATTTTAATAATATTATAAAACCAACAATAGTTCAAAACGGTAATCAAATACCAGTACCAGTAGCTTATGCTTCTGCTGAAAGATGGGTATCTGTTCAAAAAGATGGTTATTTTAGGGATAAAAATGGAAAGGCAATGCATCCATACATCATTGTTAGAAGAACAGGATTTGAAAAAAACAGAACATTAGCAAATAAATTAGATGGTAATAATGTAAATAATTTTGCTGTTGCTAGAGCTAGATACAATGCTCAAAATCAATACACTAATTTTGATGTTTTAAATAATGTAATACCATCTGAAAAATTCTATTTAACTCCTGTACCGGATTATGTTAATATAACATACGAGTGCGCCATTATTACTAATTTTATTCAAGAAAACAACAAAATTGTTGAATCAGTAGAGTTTGCATCAGATTCGTATTGGGGTGATAAGAATCGTTTTCAATTTAGAACATATATTGATAGATTTGATTCTACTAATGAATATGGTATTAGTGATCAACGTATAGCTAAAACAAGTATGACCTTAACACTTTATGGTTATATTATTCCTGATACTATTAATAGGGATATGGCTACAAATGGTAAAAAACAATTCTTTTCCAAATCAATTATATCAATAGGAGCAGAAGTAGTATCAAATCTTGCTAATCCTCGTGCAGGAGAGTTGTAGAACTAAAATATTTTTCGTATAATACAAGAAACATTACGTTATGTTAAGAAAATTTAAAGAAATAGCTAATGCTTGGATAACAGCAGCTAACCCAACACCAGAAGAAAAAAAATTAGCAGAAGACAGACTAAATGTATGTAACGGGTGTGAACATAAACAAGAAAACGATACAGTAATTGAATTTTATTACTGTGGCATATGTTTATGTCCATTAAATAAAAAAATATTTTCCCTAAAGAACCCAGAAATAAACCCATGTCCTGCAAACAAATGGAAAGAATAAATAACAAGTTATAATTATGATAAAACAAACAGAAAACTCAACACATTTAACCTCAGAAGAATTACAAGAATTCAAAAACATTTATCAAGAATACCAAACAGCGGTATTTAATTTAGGTTTATTATCCTTAGATTTAGAAAATTTAAGTAAAGAAAAAACCCGCTTATCTGATCTAGTTTACGAAGTAAATGAAAAAAGATTAGAAATAGTAAGAAAATTAGGTGATAAATACGGAGATAAACAAGTTAATTTAGAAACAGGTGCACTTGAATAAAATAAATGTTGTTTTGTAAGGTTTTTAGAATATTTATTATTAGAACAAACTCTATTAGAAATTAAAAACAATAACATAAAATGGCAGAAGCAATTATTTCTCCTGGTGTTTACACCAATGAAAATGACCAGAGTGCAGTAACTCAAGGCCCAATCGTAGCTGGAGCAGCTATTGTAGGTCCTACAGTTAATGGTATTCCTTATGTTCCAACTCTAGTTACTACGTATAGTGACTATGTTGCAAAATTTGGAACTACTTTTGAAAGCGGTGCTAACGGTAATTATGAATATTTTACCTCGTTAGCAGCTAAAAATTATTTTGACAATGGTGGAAACACATTGTTAGTAACAAGAATCACACATGCTGGAACAGGTTCATCAGCATTAGAATCATTTGCATCTGCAAGTATTCCTTTAGTAGGATTTGATGCAACTTCTTCTATGAGTGTAGCAGGACTTAACGCAGATGACCCAGGTAATGGAACTGTATTTTTTATATTAACAGGATCAGCTAATTTAAATACTGCTGTATCTTATGGTAAATTTATAATGACAAGTAGTGCTAGTCAAATTGATGCTGCTCCAACATATTATATTTTAACAGGATCAACAGCTACAATTACTACTAATAATATTGTAAATAAAATTAATTCATTACAGTCTACATTTAATATAGTAGCGAGCTCATCAGTAACAAATTTAGCTGTAACTGCTAGTGTGCCTTATAATGAAACATTAGGAAATTCATTCCATATAGTATCATCAAGTGTTGACAGAACCTTTGCTGGTGGTCTTACTGGTGCTCAATGTTTTGAATTAGAAACATTAGCATGGGGTGCCCAAATGAACAACTCAGGAAGCATATTATCTTCAGGAGCTTTAGTAAATGGTAGTGCTACTAATGTTCGTTGGCAAGTTCAAAACGTAAATACTACACAAGGTACATTTACATTAATTATAAGAAGTGGTAATGATACAGACGCTCAACCAAATATTCTTGAAACTTGGACTAACTTATCAATGGATGTTAATCAACCTAACTACATTGCTAGAGTAATTGGTAATACTAAACCAGTATATGTTTATTCAGCAGCAGATGGTCAAGGATATATTGATGTTCAAGGTGATTTTCCTAATGCTTCAAGATATGTTAGAGTTGCAAACGTGCCTCAAGCACAATTTAACACATTTGATAATAATGGGTTATATCAATCTTCAGTATTTAGTGGAAGTTTACCAGAAAATGGAGACGGAGGTTTAGCAGGTGCCTTTAATGGTGGTATAGCTGATACTAACTTAGGTAAGTTTATGTTTGAAAATATAACAACAGCAGCTACAAATGCTCAAGGATTTACAGCAGCAGATTATGCAACAGCTTTAAATTTATTAAACAACACAGACGAATATCAGTTTAACTTACTAATGACCCCAGGTTTATTCCTAAGTGCAGGTTCAGCACCAGCAATAGGTTCAAACGGAGCTGATCCAATCGCATTGTGTGAAGGAAGAGCAGATGCTTTAGCAGTAGTTGACCCAGTACCTTATGGTGGTTCAATAACAAGTGCTAAAACAGCAGCAAATGCTTCAAACTCAAGCTATGCAGCAACATACTGGCCATGGTGTCAAGTATTTAGTTCAGCAATGGGTAGATTAGTATGGGTTCCTTCTTCAGTATTAATGGGAGGTGTATTTGCCTTCAATGATGAAGTAGCAGCGCCTTGGTTTGCACCAGCAGGTATTACTAGAGGTGGTATTCCAAATGTAACAAGAGTTGAAAGAAGATTATCATTAAACGACAGAAACAACTTATATTTAGATAATGTAAACCCATTAGCTACATTCCCTGGAAATGGTGTTGTAGTATTTGGTCAGAAAACATTACAACAAAAAGCAACAGCTTTAGATAGAGTAAATGTTAGAAGATTGTTAATTGCATTAAAAGGATATATTGGTGGTGTAGCTCGTGGATTAGTATTTGAACAAAATACTGCTACTACTAGAAACGCATTCTTAAACCAAATCAACCCATACTTAGACAGTGTGGTTCAAAGACAAGGTTTATACGCTTATAAAGTAGTAATGGATGAATCAAACAATACACCAAGTGTAGTAGATAGAAATCAATTAATTGGTCAGATTTACATTCAACCAACTAAAACTGCTGAATTTGTGATCTTAGATTTCACAATTTTACCAACAGGTGTTGAATTCCCATCCTAAGCAATATTTATAATTAACAAACAATAAATACAGAGAGAACATGCCTATATTAAACGCAAACGAAATGATGTTTACACAGTATGAACCTAAAGTTCCAAACAGGTTTATAATGTATGTAAACGGTATTCCATCATATATAATCAAAGGAGTAAGTGCCGTAAATTTTGATGATGGTGAAATTATTCTAGATCACATCAACACTTATAGAAAAATCCGTAGTGGGAAAAGATTATGGGGAGACATGACATTTACATTATTTGACCCAATCGCTCCATCAGGTGCTCAGGTAGTAATGGAATGGGCTCGTTTAGCATATGAATCTATTACAGGTAGAGCAGGTTACTCGGATTTTTATAAAAAAGACATTACATTTAATGTTTTAGGTCCAGTTGGTGACGTAGTATCAGAGTGGGTAATCAAAGGAGCTTTCATTAAAACAGGAAACTTTGATGATTACGATTGGTCAACATATACCGAAGCCGTAAACCTTACTCTAACAATTGGAATGGATTATTGTATCTTAAATTACTAATACAAGTATTATATTAAATACAAAGAACCCGATAGAAATATCGGGTTTTTTTATAGGAAACATTCTTTTGTTATATTTATATATATAAAAATAAATTTAAGTTTATGGCAGAATTAAAATTTCCAACAGAAATTATTACATTACCTTCTAAAGGTCTTGTTTATCCTGAAACATCACTATTAGCTAAAGGTGAAATTGAAATGCGTTATATGAGCGCTAAAGATGAAGATATATTAACTAATATTAACTTCATTAAACAAGGAACAGCAATTGATAAATTACTAAAATCTCTAGTAGTATCACCTATTGATTTAGATGATTTAATTACAGGAGATAAAAATGCTATTTTATTCGCTGCTCGTATTTTAGGATATGGACATGATTACACATTTTCATTTAAAAATCAAGTAACAGGTAAAGACGATGAATATACTGTTGATTTAACTCAATTAGATGAAAAACCATTAGATGAAGCGTTATTTGTTCAAGGTAAAAATGAATTTGATTTTACCTTTCCTAAATCAGGAAATAAAATAACTTTTAAGTTATTAACAGGTAAAGATGAAAAATCTATAGAAGCTGAAATTAAAGGATTACAAAAAATAGATGCTAATGCTTCATATGAAAACACAACACGTTTAAAACATATGATAACATCTATTAATGGAAAAACAGACAAAGTATCAATCCATGATTTTGTAGACAATTACTTTTTAGCACCCGATTCAAGAGCATTCAAAAAATATTACTACGAGATATCTCCAGATATAGACACTACAATCACTATTGATAAGGATGGATACGTACAGGAGGGCGTAGTTATCCCTATCGGGATTAACTTTTTTTGGCCTGACTTCCAAGTATAGAGAATACTTATTTACAAAAATCCATGAAATATGCTTTTATGGACAAGGTGGTTATGATTGGGAGACAATATATAATTTACCAATAATGTATCGTGAATTTATTTATCATAAAATTCGTGAACATTATGATAAACAAAAAACGAATTCCGAAAAACAGCAAAAAATGATGCAATCTAAAACAGCAACAACTGTTAAACCACTAATCAACCCAACATATACAGCAAAAGCCCCACGAAAGTAGGGCTTTTCATATTTATTCATATAATATACTTTTATGGCAGATAATATTAACAAACAAGATCTTCAAGATAGTACTAATGAATTAAATAAATTTAATGATTCTTTAAAAGAATCTATAGATTTATCTAGATCATTATCTAAAAATGTTAAATCTGTTACTGATGCTCTTAAACTTTCTAAAGGAGCTAATAGTGAACTCTATAGTGATCTTAATAAATATAATGATGCTTTAGCAAAAGCATATAACCTTTCTAAAAGATTATATGGAGGAAGATTAAAAGAACAAGAAGTATCTGAGGCCTTAAAAAACATTGAACGAACTTATGGAGAGTATATGGCTCGAAATAATAAATCATTTGGTGAAAGAGGTAGATTTACTGTAAGACAAAAAAGTCTTCAAGAAGAACTTAATAACTTAGCCGATAAAGAGGTTAAACGTCAAGAAGATATAGCAAATGCTGATGCTCGTATTGATAGTTTAAGACGTAATTTAGCAGATGAAGAAGCAGTTCGTAATGCTACTATGTCTCGAACCCAAAGAGATATAGCAGATAGAGCTATTGCTGATATTAAACTAAGAATTAAAGAAGAATCTGAACTTGTTAATATTCTTGAAAAAGGAATTCAAAACAATGAACGAATAATAGCCCGAAAAACTCAAGAATTAGAAAAAGTTAATGAGATAATAGGAGCTCATAAAGAACTTCAAAAACAATATGAAGAAGAAATAAAGAATAATAAAATTCTTTTAGAAGCAGTTCAAAAACAAAATGCACCTGTAAATAAAATAGCTGAATCTTTTAAAAAGGTTCAAGGAATATTAGGAGCCTTTATGCCTATATTTAATTTCCTAAAATCAGTGGCATTTGATGTTTCTAATCAAGTAACACAACTCCAAAAAGGATTAATGTTATCTTCAGATGAAGCATATAATGTAAGAAGTGAATTTAATGATTTAGCAGTAGCATCTGGAAATGTTCTTATTACTACTAATGCTTTAGTAGCATCAAATGCTGCTTTAGGTAAACAATTAGGGTTTAATGCTCGTTTTAGTAATGATGCTGTTGTTGAATTTACAAAATTAACTAAACAGATAGGATTGAGTGAGGAAGCAGCTGGTGGTTTAGCTAAATTTGCTAAAGCTAATGGTATGACTCTAGAAGAAACTAAAACCACAGCTTTAGGAGTATCACAAGCTTTATCTTCTCAATACGGAATACAATTAGATCAAAGAGAAGTACTTGAGGAAATAGGAAAAATATCAGGTCAAACATTAGCAATGTTTAAAGCTAATCCTGCTGCCTTAGCTCAAGCGGTTGCTCAAGCAAAACTTTTAGGAACTACTTTAGATATAGCTAAAAAACAGGCATCCGCTTTACTTGATTTTGAATCATCTATTGAAAATGAATTACAAGCTGAATTATTAACAGGTCAACAATTTAATTTAGAAAGAGCTAGAGCCGCTTCATTAACAGGAGATTTAACCACAACAATGAAAGAACTTAACAATCAAGGTGTTGATTTTAATAGGTTCTCTAACATGAATGTTATTGCTCAAGAAAAAGTAGCAGCAGCTTTAGGATTATCTACAGATGAATTATCTGACCAGTTATTAAAACAACAATATATGAACATGTCTAGAGAACAAGTAGTTGCTCTAGCAGGTGAAGAAGTAGCTAATCGTTTAGAAGCAGTTAGTGCTCAAGATAAATTTAATGCTGCTGTAGAAAAAATGAAGGATTTATTTGCAAACATAGCAGGTGGTCCTTTAGGACAGTTAGCAGAAATGATGGCTGGATTATTAGATAGTTCTGCTGCTTTATATGGAATTATGACTGCCATAGCAGGTATATCATTTGTAAAATTAATAGCAAGTTTAGCCACAACTGCTGCAACTTTAGCATCATCTGCTGTAGCTGGAGGTGCATTAGCAGCATTCATTAATCCTGCAAGTTTAATTATAGGTATAGCAGCCTTAGCTACTTTAGGAGCACTAATAGGGGCCTCAATGACCAGCGCAAGTGAAGCAGCTCAACCAATAGGTGATATGTCTTATGCAAACGGTAAAACATTAATATCAACTGCAGAAGGAGGATTATTTGAACCAAGTCCAAATGATGAGATAGCAGTGGCTCCTGGTATAAGTGATATGATTAACAGATCACAAACATCATCTACTGTAGTACAACAAGATAACTCTGCTGTAGTAAATGCTATTAATACATTAATTACTGAAGCTAAAAATACAAATAGTGGTTTAGCTCAATTAAATGCTAAAAAATCTGAAATTAAAGTAGATAGTCAAAATTTCGGAACAACTCAACTTATAGGTACTTATACCTTGGCCTAATTAAATATTTATAATAAACAATTAAAACAACATAATTATGGGATTATTAAACTTATTACAAAACGGAACAAGTAACCTAGGATGGGACGGTGGACCAGTACCACCAGTTGCTCAACCTAACGTTATACCAAATCCTCCAGGAACACGCCATGATGAATATTCAATTAATGGAAATCCTGCAATTAGAGCAATTGGGGCTGGATTTGTACCTTATATTCCACCACCATCAATCTTAGAAGAAGGAGACCCAGCTAATACAGCTGAATTTAAAAACGCACCTGGGCAAAAATACTTAGACAACCCACCAGGATAATAAAAAAATTTATTAATGGCTATATTCCAACAAGCAACATTAACTAATTTAAGAAGTTTACAATACGGAAATGATACAATAGGAGGAGGTAATAGCGGTGAACCATATATCACTACTGCTATTCCTCCTGCTCTCCAACAACAAGTCGATTCAACCAACATATGGAATTCAGATAGTGGTTTAATACGTGGTGGATTTGTTGGTGCAACAAGAGCTTCTGTTACTGATTTTGTTCGTATTGGGAAGTTTTTTAAAGATCCACCTAGAGGTCCAATGTTTATTATTAAACAAGTTGGACTACAGTTATCTAACCCACAGTTGGAAGCACCTAGAGGTGCTGGGGCTGTTTTAAACAATGTATTACAAGGAAACTTTAGTACACTTTTTGGAGGTGGTGATAATTTTAATGCTAATATAGGTGCTACCCGTATTTACAATGGGGGTATTAATACATTACTTCAAGTACCTGTTAATGCTTTTGGAGGTCATATCGTTAGACATGGTTTATTACCCATCGAATCAGATAGTGCTAAATATGAAGCTGTTGCTAGAAACAATGATCCTCTAAATGAAGATGATGGAGGTAAAAATAATAGATTAGTTAGATTAAAAGCTAAATTAGAATCTGATGAAAATGCTAACATAGCTCGTTATATTAGTGGTCCTGGTTCTGTTGATGGTATAGGAATTACTACTATTCCATATGTTTACAAAACATTAAAGAATAATACTAGACCTTATATACCATTAGATACTTCATTATCTATAGATCAAGAAGGGAATAATGCTAATAATACAGATTATTCTAGTTTAGGACAGTTATATATACGTCCTTCTTTAAATTTAAACTATTATAATGCTCAAGGAGTATCACTCCAATACTTTGATAATATTGGTTCAAGAATAGCATCAGAAAATAATATTCTTATACCTACCAAAGGTAGAAATAACAATTTAACTCCAAATAGCCAAATTGATCAAAATGTTATTAAGTATTCTGCTGATGGTAAAACATATAATGCTTTAAAAAAAGCTATTGATGATCAACAAGAAAAAAATCAAATTGGTAACGTAACTTTACCTACAGAAGTAAAACTCCCTTTTCCCGTAGGAAATTCAATACAAGATTTTACATTTACAACTCCTCTTATATTTAAACCAACTGGAAGATCAAGAAATGGGTTATTAGATTTAGCAAGCAGTAGTATAGAAACTAGACTAGGTTTAGCCCAAGCTGAAGGATATGGTGCTAAAGATAGTGTAAATTTAACACCTGTATTTTTATCTGATATTGCTCCTAATACTGCAATATTAATAAACGGAAAAAAATATGGTACTAGAGATATAATTAAATTTAGAATTGAAGCTGTAAATAATGATAACCCAACAGGTCCAAGTGCTTGGATGGTATTTAGAGCATATCTTAAAGATATAACAGACACACCAAACCCAACATGGAATACAGTTAATTATGTAGGTAGAGGAGAACCTTTTTACATTTATAAAGGATTTGAACGTAGTCTATCATTTACTCTTCAAGTAGCAGCAATGTCTGAAGAAGAGTTAAGACCAATGTGGCAAAAATTAAATTATCTATATTCAAATACAATGCCTGATTATAGTAATAATGTAATGAGAGCTCCATATATGAGATTAACATTAGGAGACTACATGTTTAGACAACCAGGTATAATTAAAAATTTAACATATACTATAGGTAATGATTCACCTTGGGAAATAGCATTAGATGAACCTGAAGTAGGAAGTTCATTATACGAATTACCACATGTAATGACTATACAAATGACTTATGCTCCTATACATGATTTCTTACCACGTAAATTCCCTTCAGTATTTGGAGACCCACTTAAAAATTGGAGTAACTTACCAGCATTTGTAGCTGATAGACAAACAAATCAATATGGAACAGAAGATAATCCGTGGTTGACATCTATGTACAATACTTCTACGATAGGTAATATTAAAAATTTAGGTATACTTCCTGTTGGAAAACTACCAACCAATTAATATATTCATAAATTATGATATACGATAATTCAGACATATTAACTACAAATATTAATTCACCATTTGGTGCTGGGAAACAGTATTACAAAGCAAAAAAATTTCCACCTATACCACCCTCAGAAAGTGATATATATGTTATTACTACAGTAGGAGATAGATTAGATTTACTTGCTTTTTCATATTATAATGATGCTTCGTTATGGTGGGTTATATCGGGAGTAAATAATGGAGTTACATTTGGTTCTATGTTTCCTGAACCTGGTACACAACTTAGAATTCCTATTGATATAAATGAAGTATTAAGTAGTTTTAATAACACAAATTAATAAGTTATGTCTATATTTAGAGAAACGTTTGAGCCTTTTGTTAAAGAAGAACTAAATCGAAGACAAGCGGGTATGCTTACTCGTAACCCTAACTTTATCCATCAATTAAACTCAAGATCAGCTTGGGTAAGGATGACGTCTGGAGTTAATGTTAATGGTAGTAATAATTTAGCGAAAAATTACGTTTTACAAGGCGGTATCTTAAACGTCGCCACGGCTACTAAAGGCGATAAGGTAACCGATATTTTCGCGTTAAAATCGGGATTAGGCGGTGCTTCTAATACATATAGTAATAAAACTGCTGGAGGTGCTACAAATAGATTAGGTATAAAACCTATGCCCGGTGTTACTAATGTATCTATACAATCTAAAGGTGCTTATGGATCACTTCAAGAAGCAACAGTATCATTTGTTTGTTGGGATATTAAACAATTAGAGGAACTAGAACTACTTTATATGCGCCCAGGATATACTGTATTGTTTGAAATGGGATGGGATTATGCTAAAGCAAATGGTGTATTACCTCGATATAATATATTAACTCCTACAAAAATACCTTTAGTATTAAATGATGCTTTTAAAGATATACATACCTTAATAGAAAAAAGTAAAGGAAGCTACAGTGCTTTATTAGGATATGTAAAAAATTATAGCTGGTCAGCTCGTGATGATGGTGGATATGATTGTACTACATCTATTATATCTTTAGGAGAAGTATTAGAATCTTTAAAATGTAACTGGGTTCCTATTAATACTAAAGCATTTGATAGAAGCAATAGGGGTTTATTAGGACTAACGGCATCACCTGAAATACCAGAATCATACAAACAAGGCATAATCCCAGGATTGCTTCGTGAAATATACCAGTATGTAAGACCAGGAAGTAATACAGGAGTTATAGGTATTAATTTTAAAGTACCTGATAATGATATATCTTATGATGTTTTTCGAAAAAAAGTAGGTAGTGCTAAAAAGAATAATAGAGGAGGTTTAGCTAAAAATTTAAATAAAGGAGAAACAAGTTATGAGCATTATATAACCTTACAAAGTTTTTGTGATTTAATAAATAAACATGTTCTATTAAAAGATGGCTCTAAAGAAGATAATCCTTTAGTTCAAATTACTACTAACGAGCAAGCTCCTAATGGTACTTTAACTAATGTTCCTCTTAAATGTATTGCTAGTCCTTTATCATTATCTACAAATTTAGGAGTATGTTATGTTGAAAACCCTAATTGGGAAAGTTTAGAGGTACAAACACCACAAGTATCATCAACTGTTGAAACTACTATTGTTGGAGATATATCAACTGCTGTAAATGCTGAAACATTTGGGTGGGGTTTTGGAGATTATCCTAATAATGTATTTAAAAGATTTGCATCAAATATAACTAAAACAGAACTTGATTCTATAACAACTGGTTTTAATTTAATAGATGTAGCATCAGCACTTCTTAATAGAAAAAAATTCTATACTTATAAATCTTCATTAGGACTTCAAGGAGATATAGATAAACTAGCATCTGATTTAGGAAACGCTTTAACTAAAGTAGAATATGTTCCTGTTAAAGATCAAGATGGAAATATTAGTTTACGTCCTAAATTTTTCTTTTTTAATGGGTCTTCTTTTATATCTACAACTTCTAATAATAGTAATATTGATGTTCTAGATTATTTTGGAACTGCTGAAGCTGTATATCTTCAACTTTTTCGTTATGATTATGATAAAAATGGAAAATTAAATACTAACGCTAATGAAGGAAGACCTGAAGATCCTTTTCTTGAAAGTAATTCTATTGTAAAAGATAATAAAGGAACAAGTTGGACTAAACAAGGTGTTGTTAGTGCTATTCAAAAAGCATTATCTAATATACCTATAAATCCTGTATTGAAAAAAAGTCTTGAAGACCAATTACCAGAAGTAGCTCAACAAATAGCAGAACAAGCAGAACAAGCTGGAAAAAGTGAAGCCTCTAAACAATTTTTAGTAGATGTAAAAGGAGTTAATGAAAAACAACTTGGAATTATAGGGAATATATATGTTAATTTAGAATATCTTTATGATAAAGCTATATCTAGAAATCTAGCAGCTAATGATAATCAAACTAAAAATGTTATTTCTTTAAGAGATTATTTACAAGAAATATTAAGAGATGTTCAAAATAGTATTGGTAATTTAAATACATTTGATCTTCAAGTAGATGATAGAAATTCTATAGGAAGAATAATAGACATTAATTCTACTCAAGACCCTTTAAATGTAAAAGATGAATTATTTACACTACAGATACACAACCTGAGCTCATGCGTAAGACAATATAATTTTCAATCAAAAATATTTCCAGAAATGGGATCAATTATAGCTATTAGTGCTCAAGATCCTGCAGGTGTTGGTACGTTAGGGTATGATAATGCTACGTTAGTTGCTTGGAATCAAGGTATTTCTGATAGATTAATACCTAAAAAATTAACTAGTAAAAATGATTTATTAGATCAACAAAATAAAGTAGTAACTTATATATTACCATTTTTAACTCAAATGTGGAAATATTTTAAAGTTATCTCAGATGGATCTTCTGAAGATGATATCAATCTAGTATATGGTGGTTTAAATTTTGCTTTTAGAGATTTTTTAGCACACCTAGATAAAGAAAATGTAGGAAGTAATAGATTTAAAACAATTATACCAACAGAACTAAGTGTTACTTTAGATGGTATCGGAGGTATAATTATAGGAAATTTATTTAAAATCAATGAAGATATTGTACCTAAAGGATATAGAGGTGTAGCTGGTAGAAAATTAGCATATATTGTTACAAGATTAGGACATACTATAACGGATAATGATTGGACTACACAAATAAGTGCTTACCCAATAATATTTGAACCATCTATAGGAAGTGAAGTTTGGAAACAATGGAATAACGAACAATACCCCGGAGATGCTACTATAATTAGAGTAGGAGGGAGAGGAATTGGTGCTATTTATTCAAACCAAACTGAAGCTTATCTTGAAGCTGTTAAGAACGAACCAAATTTTGCAAATAAATTAAAATCAGTAGCACAAAACATAGGAGTTAGTGAATCTGATTTGCTAACAGTAATGTATAAAGAAACAGCAGGAACTTTAGATCCTTCAACTACTAATTCAATAGGATGTGTAGGTTTAATTCAATTTTGTCCTGATGTATCTAGAGGATCTATTAAAACTATTAGTGGTAAACAATATACTTTATCTAACTTAAGTCAAATGACAAGAGATCAACAACTAGATGTTGTTGAATCTTATTACAAATCATTAGGATTTAGATCTGACAAACCTAGAACACTTACTGATCTTTATGTAGCAACATTCTATCCTGCTGCTATAGGAAAACCTAGTACTTATATAGTAGGAAGTGATAATTCTATAAATTTCCAACATAAATTAGCAGAACAAAACCCAGGCATAGCTAAATATAGTAATGTATTTGTAAATGGAAAAAAAGTAATAAATTTAGACGCTGTTAGAGCATTTATACAATCATAAAATATGAGACCAATACCAAAAAGCAAAATAGTAGAAAATCAATATACTAATGGAACCGGTTTTGGGAAAAATATCTTATTACGTTTTCCTAATACTAAAAAACCATACATTGGATCATACTCAGTAATAAATGGTTCTAAGTACTATAGTGGGAAAGAATATATAGAAAGTTCACAACTTTTAGAACGATATACTCTACCCATAAACCCTAGTGCTGTAGCATCGGCTGGTTCCATTCCAACTCTAGCAGCTATTTCTGCTGCAGGGGTTATACTTTCCGGCAATAAAAATTCACCTTCAACTGCTTCCCCAGTTCGTTACTTTTATAAAGATTTAACTTCATCTAATAATCTAATTAAACAAATTGATAAAAAGGCATACGACCAATTATCAGGTAAATTAAGTAATAATTATCAAGTAATATCATATAATAAAAATACTCAAACTTTAGAAGAGGTAAATAAACAAATGCCTGGATTAACTGCTTTCTTGGGTACCTAAAATTTTATTCGTATATTTAACGAATAAATAAATAAGGTTATGTTTTATATAATTGAAAAAGAAGATCAATTACCCCACTTACCGCACTTCGATAAATGTTTTATTCATGTTATAGCAAATAATGACAACTATCATCCTGCTATATCTGAAGTATCATTAATTTATGTTAAACCCTTTGATGATAAAGGATATATATTTTGTATAAATCATACAGAGTCATTAGGTTTAAAATGGCAATCTCTTAAAAAATTCTTATCGGAAAAAGAATTATATGCCATAGATGCTAAACACACTAAATACTTCTTAGGAGGAAAAATAAATGATATAACATTTAACTACATAGATAAACATGGAACCAAACCAGACTTATCATCTTGTACCCCTAACATAAATTCAGATTTCTATACACGATACGGAGAATTAAAAAATATAAATACTTTAATTCCTATATCTAAACATTACGAATATTGTGAAAATTTATACGAATTACTACAGAATTATATGATTAAAAATACTGAATATTCACATAAATTAACTACTGTATTCTTTAAAATAGAAAAAGAAGGCATAAGGTTAGATAAAGAATGCTTTATTAAGTATCATAAAGATCATAACACACCTCAATTTTCAATTAGTAAAGGAAGAGCTTATACTCAATACAATTTATATACATTAACCGGTCGTCCTTCTAATTCATTTAACAACATAAATTATGCTGCTTTAAATAAAGAAAATGGTGAAAGAACTTGTTATATTCCTAATAATGATATATATTTAGAGTTTGATTTTAATGGTTACCATCCACGATTATTAGGAACTTTAACTGGATATGAGTTTGATAAAGAAATAAATGTTTATGCTCAAATAGCAGAAATATTACAAACTGAAGACATATTAAAAGTTAAAGAAACAACATTTCAAAATTTATATGGTGGTATTAGATACGAATTACAAAGTAAACCATTTTTTAAGAATGTACACATGTTCACTGATAGTTTATGGGACGAAATTCAATATGGTGGTTCAATAACAACACCATCAGGAAAAACATTTCGTTTAAAAGATATTGATAATCCTAATCCTCAAAAAGTATTAAATTATCTTATACAAAATTTTGAAACATCACAAAATGTTGAACAAATATTTGATTTATATAACGATTTTCGTTCATTAAAATCAAGAATTGTACTTTATACTTATGATGCTATATTAATAGATGCCGTGCAAGACGAAGTAAATCAAATAAAAGAGATTATACATAAATTAAAATACCCAACCAAAGTAAAAATAGGAACTAACTATAACGAATTAACATAAGATACCTAATGGTTATGACAGAAAGCCCGATATTTATCACCAGTTATGAATTTAATGACATCATTATAAATGACATGGTAGGAAATAAACTTTTTTGCACATTTGTTGCACCCTCTAAATTAGACGAAACTCTAAATATACTTACAAATAAATATTCTATATTGTATGATAAAATATTTGTATTGGAATCAACCGATACAGATGAATTAATCTTAACATATAACATAGACGTGGTAAATACTAGTTCTAAAAATGCTTTACCTAATACTATTTTACTTCACAGAAAAAAAGAATCTAACACATTATATACTATTAACGCCCTTAATGCTCTTATAAAAGAATTAAATGGAGGTGTATTAGATACTAATTATAAGGTTAAATGGGAAGACCATCGTAACGTTATATTACTTACCCAAGAAGGAGGACTAAGAAAAGTTCACACTAAAATTCACAATATTATTAAAGTATAATTTGGATATCCCAAATTTCTTTCTTACATTTACCTAAAACAAGTTATAAACAAATTTAAAAAACGTTATGGATTTATCTTTAATCAAGCAGACGTTGGCCACCTTTAACAACAAAGGCCAGTCTAGAGAAAAAACAGATTACACAAAAATTTTTTGGAAACCAAAAGTAGGAAAACATCAAGTTCGTATTGTTCCTTCTAAGTTTAACAAGTCTACACCGTTCCGTGAGATTTATTTTCACTACGGGTACACTAAAGGACCTATTTTAGCATTAACCAATTGGGGTGAAGCTGATCCTATTGCTGAAGCAGCACAAAAACTTCGCAAATCAGACAATCCAGATCATTGGCAAATGGCTAAAAAAATTACTCCTAAAATGAGAGTATTTGCACCCGTTATTGTTCGTGGTGAAGAAGACATGGGTGTTCGTTTATGGGAATTTGGTAAAGAAATTTACACTCAATTAATGAACATTGCAATGAATGAAGATTACGGTGATTACACTGACATTCAAGATGGTCGTGACTTTATTGTAGAAGGTACTGATGATACAGTAGCAGGTCGTAAAGTAGTAAAATGTATTCTTACACCAAGAGTAAAAACTACACCTATTACAGAAGATGCAGTAGCATTACGTTCATACTTAGATGAACAACCTGATATCTTTGCTATCAATAAAAAACACACTTACGAAAGCTTAAAAGAAATTTTTGAAAAGTGGGCTAATCCTGAAGAAGAAGAAGACAATACTCCTATTGCTTCTACTACTGATGATGAAGATGAAACACCAAGTATGGGAGACTTACCTTGGGAAAAGAAAGAAGAAAAAGCATCTCCATACACACTACAAACAAAACAACCAAAAGCTGACAAGTTCGAAGATTTATTTGATAAAGAATAATTATGGCCAAAAGAAACACTATAAATGATGCAGCATCTGTTGCCATCAGGTCATCTTCTAACAAAGGATTTGATTTAGATTCATTCAAAAAATCTAAAAATCTATCAGAATCATCAAAGTTTAAAAAACAAAGATGGATCCCATTCTCACATGCAGTAGCCGAAGCACTCTCTATCCCGGGAGTGCCAATGGGACAAGTAACTATAGCTAGAGGAGGATCTGATACAGGAAAAACTACACTAATGATTGAAGCAGCAGTTTCTGCTCAACAACTTGGAGTGTTACCTGTGTTTATCATTACTGAGATGAAATGGGATTTTGCCCATGCTAAAAAGATGGGATTAGAAATTGAAGCTGTATCTAATGCCGAAACCGGAGAAGATGTTGATTATAAAGGATTTTTCCTATATGTTGACCGTTCTTCATTAAACACTATTGAAGATGTATCTGCATTTATTGCTGATATACTTGATGAACAGAAAAAAGGTAAATTACCTTACGACTTATTATTTCTTTGGGATTCAGTTGGATCGATTCCATGTGATATGAGTGTTAAACAAGGAAATAATAATCCTATGTGGAATGCTGGTGCTATGGCTACTCAATTTGGTAACTTTATTAACCAACAATTCCCACTATCACGTAAAGAGAAATATCCTTACACAAATACATTCTTTGTAATTAATAAAACTGGAGTACAACCAGCATTAACACCAATGTCACAACCAAGAATGACAAATAAAGGTGGGAATGCAATGTATTGGGATGCTGCCATTGTAATTACATTTGGAAACGTTACAAATAGCGGTACTTCTAAAATTAACGTACAGCATAAAGGTAAAAAAGTTGAATTTGCTAAACGTACTAAAATAGCAATTGATAAAATTCATGCTGATTGCGGTATTGCTACAGCTTCAACTGTAATTGTAACACCACACGGATTTATTCCTGATACACCAGAAGCTGTAAAAGAGTATAAGAAAACGTATGCTCACGAATGGTTTGAAGAAATAACAGATGTAGACAGTTTACAAATTACTGAAGATGCTAGTGAGTGGAATGAAAGTCAAAATATATCACCAATGTTAGAAATTGAGGAATAATGTTTGACAAAAAATTTCTACTCCAGGTATTAGACTCAATAGTAGAAGATAAACCTACTAAAAATAGTCGTATTCTTATCATAGATTCTATGAATACGTTCATGAGAAATTTCTCATCAGTTAATACACTTAACCCAGCGGGCCACCATATAGGTGGTCTCGTAGGTTATTTACGAAGTATCGGATATGCTATAAAATCATTTCGTCCTACTAGAGTAATATTAGTGTTTGATGGGCATGGAAGTACAGTTAATAAGAAAAATCTATACCCTGGATATAAAGGTAATAGAAGTATATCTCGTATTACAAATTGGGATATATTTGATGATAAAGATGATGAAAGCGAAGCAATGAGCAATCAAATGACTCGCCTTATTCAATATTTAAAGCAACTACCAGTATCTTTAGTATCAATAGATAAAATTGAAGCTGATGATAGTATAGGTCTTATAGCAAACCATTATGCTGCTGATGAAGATTGTAAAACAGTAACGATAATGTCGGCTGATAAAGATTTTTATCAATTAATTAGCGATAAAATTCAAGTTTATTCACCAATTAAGAAAAAAGTATATAAAGTTAATGATGTTCTTGAAGAATTTAATGTACATCCTAATAACTTTTTAATTTACAAAGCACTATTAGGAGACAACTCTGACAATCTTCCAGGAGTTAGAGGATTAGGTCCTAAAAAAATAGTTAAGTTGTTTTCTTTAGAAAGTGCAGATGAATACAAATTAGAAGATATTTACAAGATAAGCGCAGATAACGCAAAGAAAAGTCCAATGTACGCAAGTATATTAGAAACGAAAAATCAATTAAATATCAACTATCAATTAATGAATATACGCGAACCTAATATATCAGACGATAGCAAAGAAGATATAATTAATCTATTAAATGAAGAAATTACTTCATTAAATGTTGGTGGGTTTATGGTGTTATACGAGTCAGATGGATTAGTAAATTCTATACCAAATACTCACGGATGGTTATCAGAAAATTTTGGCTCTCTCATATTAAGATAGTATATTTACAAAAATAGGTTATTAACAATTAAATAGGTTATATATTGACAACTTTATCAAAACTGTCCCAATACGGACCAGCATTTCAAATCAAAGTAATAGGCGCTCTATTAACAGATAGAAATTTCTTAATTACTATATCCGATGCTTTAACTGAAGATTATTTTGAAAATACTTCACACCAATGGATTATTAAGGAAGTTTTAAGTTATTTTCATAAATACCATACTGTGCCTTCAATGGAAGCACTAAAGGTAGAAATACAAAAAATTGAAAATGATGTATTACAAATAGCAGTTAAAGAACAATTAGTACAAGCATATCGAGATTCGGAACAGACAGATGCTCAATACATTAAAGATGAATTTTTAGGATTTTGCCGAAATCAGCAAATGAAAAAAGCTATTATTGCTTCTACAAATTTATTAAGTATTAATGACTTTGATTCAATTAGACAATTAATTCTTAATGCACTTAAAGTAGGTGAAATAAGATCTATTGGTCATGAGTATGAAAAAGATGTTGAAACTAGATATCGTGATGATAATAGATCACCAATTCCATTCCCTTGGGATGTTATGAATAATATTACACAAGGTGGTTATGGTAAAGGTGAATTAGTCATTATATTTGGTAATCCTGGTGGTGGTAAATCATGGGCTATTATTGATATGGCAACACATGCTGCTAAATTAGGATTTAATGTATTATATTATACTCTTGAATTAAGTGAAACTTATGTAGCAAGACGTATGGATGCTAATTTATTACATATTCCTGTAGACAAAATTACAGCACATCGTGAAGAAATTGAGAAAATGGCTCAAGAAATACCTGGTAAAATTAAAATTAAAGAATTTCCTGCAGGTAAAACTACATTAGACAATATTGAACAACATATTGAGCAATTAAGAATGCAATATGAATTTGTACCTGATGTTATTTTTATTGATTACATTGATTTACTTAAAAATTCATCACGAGATAGATTAGAAGGTACTGAAGATATTTACACCAGTATTCGAGGATTAGCAACAGAATTAGGTCTTCCAATTGTAACTCCATCACAAGCTAATAGAACAGGTGCTAAAAGTGATATTATTGAAGGAGATAATATAGCAGGTTCATATTCTAAATTAATGATTGGTGATATTGTTTTATCATTAGCTAGAAATAGAAAAGATAAATTAGAAGGTACAGGCCGTTGGCATGTTATGAAAAATAGATTAGGAGGAGATGGTATGACATTCGCATCAACCATCGATACTTCCATGGGTAAAATCGAGATATTCGAAGACTTCCTAGAAATCGATACCTCATCCACAGACAAAAAGCCAGGCGATTATAACGCAGTAGATAGAGATGAAAAAGACTTTTTGAGAAATTTTATTCTTAATTCGTAATGTTACCTATTTATAGACCCATCTTTAAAATTTAAAAAGAAACATGAGAGACATTACAAAAGAAAGAGTAGTTTACAAGCCATTCGAATACCCCGAAGCACATGATTATTGGTTAAAACAGCAACAAGCACATTGGTTACATACAGAAGTTCCTATGATGTCTGATGTAAATGATTGGAAGCAAAATTTATTAGAAACTGAAAAAAATATTATTGGTTCTATTTTAAAAGGTTTCGCACAAACAGAAACAGTAGTAAATGATTACTGGACAAATTTAGTAACATCTTGGTTTAGAAAACCAGAAATTATTAAAATGGCTGTTACTTTTGGAGCATTTGAAACTATTCATGCTGAAGCTTATTCATTATTAAATGAAGAATTAGGACTAGATAATTTTTCTGAATTTTTAGAAGATGAAGCTACAATGGCTAAGATTCAGGGATTAATGGATGTAAGAGATTCACACAATGGTGAAGTTGATTGGAGTAAAAGAGCAAAATCATTAGCTATATTTTCAGCATTCACTGAAGGAGTTAATTTATTTTCATCATTTGCAATTTTATTGTCTTTTAAATTAAGAAATTTATTAAAGGGAGTAGGACAGATTGTAGAATGGTCAATTAGAGATGAATCATTACATTCAGAAGCAGGATGTTGGTTATTTAGACAATTAATGTTAGAAAAACCAGAATTAAACACACCTGAACTAAAAAAATCAATTGAAGAAGCAGCTTTATTATCTTTAAAATTAGAATTAGACTTTATTGATAAAGTTTATGAAATGGGAGATTTAGATGGTTGTTCAAAATATGATTTAGTTAGCTTTATTAAATATAGAGTTAACACTAAAATGCAAGATTTAGGTTACGAGTCTATAGTAAATGGAATTGATGATGCTTCAATAAAAAGAATGAAATGGTTTGATAGTTTATCAGCTGGTAAACAACATACAGATTTCTTCGCATCAAGAGTAACAAATTATTCAAAAGGAGTTCAAAACTGGGACGCAAACGATTTATTTTAATATATGGACAACAATAGTTTAATAGCAGATTACACGCAATGGGAAAGGGGTAAAGATTATCCTGAATATTTCGACGAAATATCATTAGCAACAATTAGCAAGGGATACTTGCTACCTGGAGAAACACCTAGAAAAGCATACAGAAGAGTAGCAATTGCTACTGCGACAAGATTAAACCGACCTGATTTAGAGAATAAATTCTTTAAAATATTATGGAATGGTTGGTTAGGATTAGCATCTCCTGTATTATCAAACATGGGTACAGATAGAGGTTTACCTATTTCATGTTTTGGTGTAGATACACCGGATTCTATACGAGGAATCGGTTTAACTAACGCAGAACTAATGAAATTGACATCTGTTGGTGGAGGAGTAGGTATTAGTTTATCTCGCATTAGACCACGTGGAAGAGAAATTAAAGGTAATGGTAAATCTGAAGGAGTAGTACCATGGGCTAAAATTTATGACTCAACTATTATCGCTACTAATCAGGGTAATGTTAGAAGAGGAGCAGCATCTGTTAATTTAGATATTAACCATGCAGATATTGATGAATTCTTAGAAATCAGAAGACCAAAAGGAGATCCAAATAGACAATGTTTAAATTTACATCAATGTGTTGTTGTAGATGATGTGTTTATGAGAAAATTAGAATCAAGAGATCAACCATCAATGGAGCGTTGGGCTAAGATTTTAAAAGCTAGAATGGAAACTGGAGAACCATATATTATGTTTAAGGATAATGTAAATAAAGCAAATCCTATTGCTTACATGATGCATAATCTTGATGTTTCAATGACTAACATTTGTACTGAAATTACTCTTCATACAGATGAAGAACATTCATTTATTTGTTGTTTATCTTCATTAAATTTAGCTAAGTATGATGAATGGAAAGATACAGACACCGTTCAATTATCTATTTACTTTTTAGATGGGGTAATGCAAGAATTTATTGAAAAAACAAGTGGTAAAGAAAGTATGACTAGAACAAATGCTCACGCTAAAAAAGGTAGAGCATTAGGATTAGGAGTAATGGGGTGGCATACATTCCTACAACAAAAAGGATTACCATTTAATTCAATTGCTTCAACTGCTCACACTCACAATATCTTTAGTAAAATTAAAAACGAAGCAGAAGCTGCATCTCGTCAATTAGCTGTAGAATATGGAGAACCATTATGGTGTCGTGGAACTGGTATGCGTAATACGCATTTACTTGCGATAGCTCCGACGGTATCTAACAGTGTCATAACAGGCGGTATTTCAGCAGGAATTGAGCCGTTACCCGCAAATATTTACACATTTAATGGTGCTAAAGGTACATTTATTCGTAAAAATAAGGTATTAGAAAACTTATTAGAAGAAAAAGGTCAAAATAAAGATAAATACTGGGATCAAATGTTAAGAGATAATGGTAGTGTTTTAGGTTTACCTGACACTATATTATCACCAGATGAAAAAGAATTATTTTTAACATTCCCTGAAATTAATCAGTTAGAATTAGTTAGACAAGCAGCAATTAGACAAAGATATATTGATCAAACTCAATCTTTAAATCTATCATTTGATCCTCAAGATTCACCAAAATGGATTAACCAGGTTCATATGGAAGCTCATAAATTAGGAATTAAAACATTATATTATTTAAGAACTGATTCAGTAATTAAAGGTGATTTAGGATCACGTCAAGCTGAATGCGTAAGTTGTGAAGGTTAATATGGATACATCAAATAAAATACTAAAATATTTGGAGACTGTTGAAAAAGATATTAAATTTATAGAAGAACAGATAAAAGCCAATCCAAATAATATAACACAATATGAAGAACAACTAGATTCGCTTTTAGCGAATTTAGGTTCTGAATTATTATTACTAAGTAAAGAAGAAGAAACAGAATAAGTTATGGGAAAGTACCAATCAACAAAATTATTCGATAACTACTCAGTAGCTATCAGACAATGGAAAGCACAACATTCACACTGTCAATTATTACACGGTTATGCATTAGAATTCAAAGTATGGTTTGAATCAATTGAACCTTTAGAGGAAAATCAATTAGATGAAATGAACTGGATTATGGATTATGGTGGATTTAAACCACTTCCAAAAGGAGGAGAATCAGTCGAAGAATTAAAGAAAACCGGTAACGGTTTAAAAGATTGGATGGACTATATGTGGGACCACACTCTATTAATTGAGAAAGATGACCCACAATTAGAAACATTCCAATATATGCAAGAATTAGGATTATGTCATTTACGAGTTATGGATAAAATTGGAGCTGAATCAGCTGCTAAAATGGTTTATGACAAGTTTAATGATGTAATGTCTAAGAGTGGTGGTGGTAGAGTAAAAGTAGTAAAAGTAGAGTGTTGGGAAGCACCTAAAAATTCAAGTATTTACCAAGAATAAATTATATTATGAAAAAAGTCATTAGATTTACAGCAGCATGGTGTGGACCATGTAAATTATTTGCTCCTACATTTAACCAAGTAGCAGCAGAAACTTCAGGAGTACAATTTGAAACAGTTGATGTTGATTCAGGACATCAATCTATTATGGAAAATGGAATTAGAAACGTTCCTACTACTGTAGTAATTGAAGCAAATGGTACTATAAGAAAACAAAGTGGAAACATGAGTGCAAGCGCACTAAAAGCCTTTATTGGATAATGAAAATATCACACGAATTACCGTTATCATTACTTCCATATAGTTTTGGGTGGAATGATTATGAGTACTGTTTACCTCACTTATTAGATAAACATAGTGATTATAGACAATTTTTCTTAGATTCAAGAGAAAGAAATCGTTTTATTATTATGGATAATGGGTTATTTGAAGGTGTAACACACACAACTCAAGACCTATTAGAAAAAATCAATTTAATCGAACCAGATATCTTTATTGTACCTGATGAATGGAATGATAAAGCAATAACGGCTAAAAATGCTAAACATTGGTTACAATATGACTTACCAGAACGCACTAACTTAATGATAGTGATGCAAGGTAGAACTATAAGTGAAATGCATCAATTATACCAACAGTGTGTTGATTTAGGTTATACTCACTTCGCATTTAATCATTCTTCTGTATTATATCAAGAATTATGCCCTACAGAAAATAAACTAGCTAATCAAACAGTTGGAAGGGTATTACTTTTAGAAAATATGAAAGATGAAAAATTAATTAAACCACATCACTATATCCATTTACTAGGATGTTCGGTACCTCAAGAATTTACTCACTACAGAGATAATTGGGAACCAGGAATGATTAATTCAGTAGATACTTCAAACCCAATTATATGTGGTGCCTTAGGTATTAGATATGATGAAGTAGGTTTATTAGAAAAACCATCAAACAAAATTGAAGAATTTATGGAGTCTAATTTAGATGAACAATTAGAAGACATCAAATATAATATACAAGGCTTTAAAAACTTCTGCAATAAATAGTTGGAAAACTAATATAAATTTATTATATTTACATAAATAAAATTAAACGTTATGAGCAAAACATCTGCAAAAAGTAAGTACGAGCAATTAATGGCTTGGCTACCAACTTTAGGACAATCTAAAAAGTCTAAAGTAGAAAAACAATCCACAAAATTCAGCAAAGCTGATTATTATAAAGAAAGAGGAGCTAAATAATGATTGAAGCATTAAGACATGCTTTTGGTCTTTGTGGAGAACATTGGCACCCTAACATACTAAATATATCAGCCGCTTCTTTAGGATTTGTAGGATTATCTTCATATATTAAATACAAGTTTAACATTTTAAAAAGTTATGTAACATGGAACAAGAACAAAAACCGTACATGATGTCTCTTTATGAGTATCTAGGTAAAGCTGCTGGATCTGAATTAGGTAAAGAAGTAGCAGAAACTGCTGTAAAGTTAAAAGAAACTATACATAAAAAGTATATAGAAAATACTCGTTATAAAGGGGAAATATTAATGTATCGTAGAGAATTTCTTGATACTTACTTCGGGAATATAGTATATGAGGGTGAAGTAAAACCTTCTAATGGAGATCCTGAAAATTATGTTCAATTATAATAATAACGTTTGCCTATACGTTTCAAATACCTGGTACAAATAAAAAATAAATTATGTCTAAAAAACATGTTGTAGTATCCTTAAGTGGAGGAATGGACTCAAGTACATTATTACTTAGATGTCTAAAAGAATATGATAGTGTAACAGCTATTTCATTTGACTATGGTCAAAAACATAGTGTAGAGCTACAAAGAGCTCAATCATTGGTAGATTATGTTAATTCTACTTTAAGTAATTTAAGTTTTGAAGAAAAAGTTCAATGGGTTATGAAAAACCGAGATATTGAATTAGAAAACTTAGCTATTACTGAAGCAGCATCAAATTTATCTCCTATTACTTATCGTCAAATCCAATTAAATGGGTTAGTTGATTTATTAGATTCAGCCTTAGTAACAGGAGGTGAAGATGTACCAGAAGGTCATTATGCAGAAGATAATATGAAAGCAACAGTTGTTCCTAACAGAAACAAAATATTTGCTTCTATTACTCAAGCAGTAGCCTTATCAATTGCAAATCGTACAGGAGAGAATTGTGATATTGCTTTAGGTATTCACGCTGGAGATCATGCTATCTATCCAGACTGTAGACAAGAATTTAGAGATGCAGATGATGCAGCTTTTAGAATTGGAAACTGGGAAGCTGAAAGAGTAGGTTATTTTACACCTTACTTAGAAGGAGATAAATTTACTATCCTTCAAGACGGAGAAGTGTTATGTAAAGAGTTGTACTTAGACTTTGATGAAGTTTATAAAAGAACTAATACATCTTACAAACCAATCCTTCTAGATATTGAAACTACATATTCAAAAGATGGAGTAACTTATTGGGATAATAAAAAAGAATGGTTTTCAGATTATAAATCAGCTTCATCAGTTGAAAGAGTAGAAGCATTTATTAAATTAGGAAGACCTGATCCAGCTCCTTACGCAGACGAAACAGGACCAGTAACATGGGAATATGTAGTAACAGAAGTAACAAAAGTATTAGATAATCATAATAAATAAGATTATGGACAAAACAGTAAGCAGTCTCACAATTTCAGGTATATCCACTATAAACGGATATTCAGGAACAACACTTAACACAAATTTAAACGGAACAAATAACACATACTTAACAGATTACACATTTAATCCAAATAACATGACACCAAAACAAGTACACGTAGCAGTATTCACAATCAAAAGAGATAAAGATACAAATGAAATCAATTCAACAACATTTGTAAAAGAATTATGGGTTGAGCAAAAGAACGGAACATCAATTGATTTACTAGTTGCTAAAAAATTAGATAAAGATTTTGATCCAGAAACAACTATTATTAAAGTACTTTCAACAGTAAGTTTCTAATAAAAAGTTTGGAGAACCAAAAAATTATTCATATATTGAATTAACTTAAAAAAATAAAATCATGAAAAAAGTATTTTTAGTATTAGCATTAGTAGCTGGTTTAACAGTTACAAGTTGTAAACAAGCAGGAACAGCTGAAACATCAACAGTAGACTCAACAGAGGTAGCGGTTGATTCAGTTCAAGTAGATTCAACATCAGTTGACACTACAATAGTAGAATAAATTACCAAGAATCGGTTAGTGTAATCAGTGTAATGCTGGCAGAGGGTAACACCGCTTCTATGCGGGATGAGGGTTCGAGTCCCTCACCGATTCCAAATTTTAAGACTACCGTTCTTTGAAATAAAACTTATAAATTATGGAACAAATTTTAGCATTTGTTTTAGGTGTTAGTGGAGCTCTTCTTGTATGGGGAGTTGTGGTAGCGTTTAAGACAGCAAAGTTAGCAAAACAAAATGAACAAAGTATTCTAAATATAGAACAATGGGTTCATAGAAACGATGAATTAGTAAATCGTAGAATTGATCAAGAAATTGATCGAGTAGATCGTCTACATCAAGACAGTATTTCATTTACTGACTCTAGAGTAGATAAATTAGAAGCAAAAATCTTATTAGTTGATAAGGATGGTTGTGAACCAACTAAAAAATTATTAAAAGGATAAATTAACCCAAAGAACGGTAGTAAAAATATTATTAATTTAAAATCAGAGTTATTATGACAAAAAGAACAAAAACCAAACAATTGAACAGAACAGCTAAATTAGCTTTCTACATGGCTCGTCAACAAAAAGGTGACAACACTACTTTAGCAGAACAAACAGGATTTACTCCTAGCTTTGTTAGTTATGTTAAAAGAGGACAAAGAAGAATAAATGAAACATTAGCAACTGCTATGTATGATTTATCTAAAAAAAGAGTAAAAAACAGTGTTTTAAGCGCATAGTTATGGGACACCACTTAATCGATGATGCTTTAGAAAATCAAGAACAATTAGAATTAGTTTCTTATAGTGAAGAATTAGGTATGATTGATTATGTTAAAGTATCATACCATACTATCTTAACTACTCCTAACGATGCTGAATTAGGAGAATTAGTGAGAAATACATTACACAAATTGCAAAAAAATAGATAAATTTTTATATTTATCGATATGAAACTTGGTCTGCAACATATCAAAAAATGGTTATACCCCCTTATTCTCACTATAGGGGGTATTTTTTTGTCCTATGGACAAAATTTTACATACTCTGGCTACATTTATGGAACCAAAGAAATAGGAGTACAAGGGATAGCAGTAAAATTATTCACTAGAACATCAGGTAATTCAGCTGTAACAGCAGGATCAGAACAATTCGGTGTTACTAATGGATCTACATTTCTAGCTCGAAATGTATTTAATGCCTCTCCAAACAACAGTACAACCTATAACTATATTACTACAAACGCTTTTATAGTAACTACTGCTGCTGGATCAGCAACAATAGCTCCATTTTCATCAAACATACCTGCTAATAGAAATAGAGGAACATCTGTATTGTATTCTTCTCAAGCAGATGAAGCTTCAGTAGCTATAACACTCCCTGCAGGATTTACAACTTCTTTCTTAGGAAGCACTTATTCAAGTGGACACGTAAATGCAAACTCTTGGTTTACTTTTGGAACGGCAAATAGTAGTGGGTATCAAGGAAATGCAACAAACCCACCAGCGCCTACAATTCACATAGGATCCGTTGATAATAGTTTTTCGGATAATAATATGACGTTTGTATCAACTGAAGCATATACTGATCCTTTTTGGGGAGATGTATTTAGAGTGAGATATGAAGGTAATTCAAAATATACCCAATCAGGAGTTGATACTATTTGGGATTTATATTTTGTAAAAAATCAGCCTAATATAAAATTAGTAGTTTGGAGACAATTCGTAACAGATGGTTCTAGTACAAGTATATCAGGAACACCCGCAGGACCTTGGACTTTAAACACAACATCTACAACAAACACATCAGGGTATTATAATTTTAATACTGCGTTAAGCACAACATCAAATGAGTTTTATATTCAAATAGATACACCAACATTAACTAACGCATTAGCTGTATTAGATGCTACTGATAGTAATAATAAAGTATTAAATGGTGGATTAACTTCTTTAGATTATTATAGATATGATGTTAACAATACTAATAATATAACAGTATCTGATGTATATTCAATTTTTATGAGACGAAACGGAGTATTACCATCTTATAGTGGAACATTACCCGTATTAAGAATATTTACACCCGTAGAATTTAACGCTTTAAAAACATCGACTACAGATTTAAGAACAACGTATCCTGGAGTACAATCAATAACAATAAATAATCCAACATCTGGTGGAACTTCTAATTACTATATAACACGATTAGGGTATAGTAATTAACTATCATATTTATCTATAGACATGAAAGTGTAAAAACACCTGGTTTTTGAATTAATAATTACTTAAACAAAAAAGAAATGAAAAAATTACTTTTAGCTTTAAGTTTGGTTTTAGTATCATTAACAGGATTCGCACAAACTACAGCACCTGATGCTACTAAGCCTTACTTAATCTTTGACGCTAGTTATAATCTAGCACCAATTGGAGCAACACCTACAAACGTTGCAATTTATTATGATAATGCTGGTTCTACAGATATCAAAGCCGTACAGTACAGATTTTGGTATGACAAAAACGTATTTGATTCTCCAACAGTAACTTACACAGGAGCTGAAACAAACAACTATTTCCAAACATTAGTAAACGCTACTGAAGGAAATGTAACAGTTACATGGGTTTACACTGGAGCAAATGCTTCTTTCAACATCGCAGATGGAGAAATGTTCAACGTAGCTTTACCGTTCAAATCAGGTTACACCAATGGGACTGTAACCGCAATGGCATTTACAGGAGGAACAGCTTACCCAGCTTACGGTACTTTAGCAAATGGAACTGATACAACATTAGGATTACAAAATTATGGTGGAGCATTTACAGAACCAGTATTTAACTATGCTGCTACATTCTTAAATTCGCCCACTAACCCAGCTGAAAATGTCCCAGTTATTTTACAAAAATCTTCAAATGGAACAACTTGGGTAGATGTAATAACTGTTAACACAGCAACTACAACAGGGGTAGCATCATTCACAACTAACTTAGACCAAAACTACTGGCAAATTAGAGTAAAAGTAGCACCAGGTCTTACTGCACCAGATGCTTTATCTACAGCAGATGCTGACATGATGGCTCAACTTGCTACAGGATTACAAACACCAACTGGAATCCAATTCTATACTGCTAACCCTAACCAAGCAAATGGAATTACAATTTCAGATTCATATACATTATTTTCAAGATTAGCTCAAGGTTTAACAACTTATCCAAACAATCCTGATGTATTATTCTTTACAGAAGCCCAATACACTCAAATTGCAGCTGCTTCAACAAGTTTATCAGCTACAATACCAGGAGTATCAACATTTACTTCAGCTAATATCAATAATACAACAGCTGCTAATTATTATTTATTAGTATTAGGAGACGCAAACGGAACAGGACGTAATTAATATGTTACGCTATATAATCATAGCACTGTTATCAATAAATTCACTATATTCTCAGGTACAATTTCAAGTACCTGGGATTACAGTGTCTCTATCTAATACTATTGATTTACCTGTAACAATTCAAACAAACGGGAATGTATTAGGGAGTTTAGAGTTTGCTTTAAATTATGATCAAAATATTCTACAATTCTCAGAAATAATCTTATCTGAAAAAGCACAAACCTGGTTAACCTATACAATGGATACCGGAAATGGAAAAGTAAGATGGGGAGGATATGATAGAACACATGGACAATATTCTATTACAAACCCTACAGAACTATTTATATTGAAGTTTACAGTACTTAATCCTAACTGGACTACAACTCCTATAACAGTAGGAAGAAAGACAGCGGGAGATGTACAAGGATGGGATATAGCTGTAACTAATACAGATGGGTATGTTAACATGAATAGAAATGCCGCTCCTTTAGATGAAGACGGTATTAATGGTAGAGCATATCCTGTACCTACAAATGATACTGTAACATTAGATTTATCTCTTCCTGTAAGTGGAGACTATAATATAATAGTCTATGACCTAAATGGTAATGTTTTACAAAACAAAAAACAACGTTTTGTAAAAGGAGATAATTTTATTCAAGAAAACTTACACCCTTACCCAAGTGGTGTCTATTTATTACAAATAACAAATACTAAATTTGTAAAAACATTTAAAATTATAAAAAATTAAACTATGTCAGAAGAAACAAACAACGAAGGTGGATTATCAGGATTGAAAAAAACCATTATTGGAACTCTAACTACAGTAATCGGTGGAGCAGGTATTTGGGTATCAACAACTTTATTTGGAGGCCACCCAGAAGATAAGGAAGAACCAAAAACCGAAGTAGCAGCACCAGCTGCAGCGCCTGTTATTAATGTTAATTTGGAAAACAATAACACCAACCAACAAAAACAACAATCTAATAACTCTAATTCTAATAACGTAAAGCAACAACCAGTACCAGTACAAACAGCTCCTGCTCCTACTCCAGTTAAAAAAGAAGAAGAGTCATGGTAAAAAATATATTAGTATTTATAACTTTATTTCTTAGTTTAGTATCCTATTCACAAAAAATAGGCTCTACTAAAACTGAGGAGTATAAGGCTGATTTTGAAAAGAAACAGTCTTTAGAAGTTGTATCTAATTATACCGATACTATTCAAATACCAATATCTGTATTAAAAATTGGTATTAATGCAGAATTATATGAAATGTATCCTGAATTAAAGGACGCTAGAGTAGGATTAGGTGTAGCTAACATAGTACTTGAATATTTAGAATCTACAGATAGATTTGTATTCACAGAAGATAAAGAAGAGATAAAACAAAAAATGATTGCTCAACATAAAGCATCAGCCAAAGGAATCTCTTCAAATGAAATAGTTGTTAAAGGAAATGTAATTCTAGCAAAATACTTCGTTTACATAGAAGTATATGATTTTAGTGTAGGTGAGGATGAAGAAATTGCAACTAACGGAATCGAAATAAAACAAAAAACAATATTAGGATTACAAGTAAGATTTGTGGATGCACAAACTGGTGAAATAATTACTGGATCAGGATCTGGTGAAGCGGTTACAGTGAAGAAAGCTAATCTACTAGACGGAATCGACGATATAAAATTTAACCAATCAACAATCGGAATATCTACCAAAAAGTCATTAGAAACTGCTTCTTCAAGAGTAGTAAGTAAAATGATTAAAAAGGGGATATTTCGTAGTTAATGAAAAAATGGATACTATTATTCTCACTATTTTCAGCCCTGACTTCTTGGAGTCAGTACACTTATACTTACAAAGACCCTTGCACTCTAGTATCAAAAAGTATTTACGTACCAGCTGGTGGAGGGGTAATGGTAAGTTACTTCGACAATCATAGCACTTTTACATCTAATGATTTTTCTTCGGGAGTATTTGACAACTGGTTAAATACAGTATCTCAACAAAACACAAACTCACCTTGCGAATCTGTAACTACAGCTATTGTAAATGGTATAACTAACATTACCGTTGCTAATACTTTAACCATTGTTACAAATGTAATATCTGTAACTAACATTGCACAATCAATAGCATCTGTAGGAGGATCTATGGGGGATTCTATGACAGCTACAGCAGGAGGAGTAACAAACTCTTCACAAAATGAAGAAGGTAGTACTAACCAAAACTCAAAAGATGACAAAAAATCAAATTCAAATACATCTGCAGGAACGAATACAGGAACTGCTGGAACAAGCCCAACAGGTAACCAAAATCAAGGAGGCCAAACCAATCCTAATTCTTCTGGAGGAACACCTTCACAACCTCCATCAGGAACACCTCAACAAGGAGGAGAAACTACAAATCCAAATCAACCAACTTCAACAGGAGGTTCAACGTCTGAGTCATCTGTAGAAGGATCAAGCGGTGGAGGAAGCAACTTAGCTAACTCTTTATCAAATGCTGTAGACGGTGGATCAGCAGATGGAGGGAGCACTTCTGGAGGTGGAGGTAAAAAATCTAATGCTGCTACAAAAAATGCAGGAAGTTTAATCGCTTCTGGAGATATAGTAGCAATAGCTAATACTGATCAAACTCAAAACTTTAGATTTGTAGGAAGTATAACTCATGCTAACACAAGAGGAACTAGGATTAAAGGAGTATTATTTAATTTCACATCAGGGGTTAATAACTTAAATGTTACTTTTTATAAATCTTGGGTTAATAAATCTAGAAAATTAAATACAGTAGGTGCTCAATCCTTTATGATGGATTTCGATAAAAACTTCTTTAGTACAACTACAGTACTAGAATCATATAAAGTAAACAAAAAATTAACAGGTATGTTTGGTGTAAACTTTACAGCAGGTAAAATGGGAGAAAGATCTCTATTAAATATGTCTGCCGTAGGAGGTGTTCATACTACTTTTAAAGTAAGTGATAGAGTTAGTACTAGTATACTTATATTAGGAGTTTATTCTCCATTCACTCAATTCTATGAAGGTAAATGGTGGGATGCTGGGATATTAGCTGTACCGTTTAATTCCTGGGACATAAAAATAACAAAAACATTCAAGTTTAACGTAAGCTTTACAGGAGTATACCAAGTTGGTGAATCATTCCTAAACTATCAAGTACTCACAGGAGGTAAATTAAATTTCTAATATATGAAAACATTAAATCAATTATTTGAAAAGTTCTACGATAAAATTTCTAATTTCCTTTTTGGAAAATAAATTATTAAACAATATGAAAAAATTAATTTTTATTTTATTATTTCCTATTTTCATGTTTTCACAAGAGTGTTATACTGTTAAAGAAATAACTTCAAGTGCTCAAATCGAAGAAATGAGTCAAAAAAGAATTACATTTGGTATTAAACAAATGGCTGAAGAATTAATATCTGACAAATATTCTATATGTCAAGATGGTAATCCTGTTATTATTGATGTTTATTCTATAGAAGCGCCTTCTAAAGGAATGTCATTAGGGCCATTTGCTAAAAATAAAAAACAAACTATAGTAAAAATAAAAGTATTATTAGGTGATAAAGAATTATTAGGTGAAGGATTAGCCGAAACATCAACACAATCTATGTTTTTAGATTTAAATGATGATAATTTACCATTCAATAAAACTTCATTTGCATCAGCTATCAAAAAAGCATTAGAATCAGCTTTAAATTAATATTTATCGACAAATGTTATATAATTTGTTTTGAAAGTAGGTTATACAATTAATTAACTAACTTAAAAAATTATTTTATGGGATTTTTCAGTATTTTTAAAAAATCAAATGATTACAATGAAAAAGTTGTAATTGGATTCATGTCATTTATGGTAATGGTAATTGCTATTGTAGTAGACCTTGTAACAGGTTACATGGGTAAAGCATTAGAATTAAACGAGTACATCTTCGACGCATTTATGTACATTACATTAGGTTCATTCCTTCCAGATGTATTAGAAAAATTTGCAGGATTTAAAAACGGTAAAAAAGAAGAATAATTATGAGCTTAAAAAGTTTACAAGCTAAAATAGGAGTAGCAGCAGACGGAGCATTCGGTCCTGGTACTATGAAAAAAGCAATGGAGTTTTATAAACTAACACCAGTTAGAGCAGCTCACTTCTTTGCACAAACCGCTCACGAAACAGGTGGTTATAAATTGTTTTCTGAAAACTTAAACTACTCAGCTCAAGGTCTTCAAGGTATATTCGGAAAATATTTTCCAGGTACTTTAGAAGAGTCTTATGCTAGAAATCCTGAAAAAATCGCAAACAGAGTTTACGCATCTAGGATGGGTAACGGTGATGAAAAATCAGGAGATGGTTGGAAATACAGAGGTAGAGGTGCTTTACAATTAACTGGAAAAGATAATTATGCTGCATTCGCTAAGTATTTACAAAAACCAGAAATCATGACTAACCCTGATTTAGTAGCTACAGAATATTCATTTGAATCAGCAATGTTCTTCTTTGATAAAAACAAATTGTGGGAGATATGCGACAAAGGAATTAACGATGCAGCTATATTAGCTCTTACAAAAAGAATTAACGGTGGTACTCACGGGTTAGAGGATAGAAACCAAAAAACTAAAAAATACTACGAATACGTTAAATAGTAAAACATAAGATGAAAACTTCACTTTTAATTACATTATCATTGACAACAGCTTGCGCATTTATAGGTTCATATTTTATGAATCTAACAGCAGATAACATAGAACAATACCTTTCGGTAGCATTTGTAATATTTGCTGACGGATTTTTCGGTGTTTGGGCTGGAATTAAAAGAGAGGGATTCCAAACTTGTAAAGCATTAAGTGTACTAAAAACATTTGTATTTTGGACAGTAATGCTTTCAGCTATATTAACAATAGAAAGAGGATTCACTGGAACATCATGGTTAAGTGAGACAATTATGGCTCCATTCTTGGTATTCCAGTTAATCTCTATTTTAAAAAATGCATCAATGGTAGGAGTAGTTAAAAACGAACTACTAACTCAAATTTTAGATAAACTAGATAAACATAAAGGAAAAAGACAATAAAGTCGTAAAAATAGAATAATATTAGGTTGGATAATTCCCAACCTTTTATTATCTTTATAAAAATTTAAAGTTATGAAAAGAATAGAAGATTATAACAAAACACTTCCCATTGTAGAACTTTATACAGCTGTACAATCAGAAGGAAGTAGAGCAGGCTATCCAACGGTAGTAATCAGAACAACAGGCTGTACTCACAGATGTTGGTTTGGTGATGGTGGTTGGTGTGATTCTTGGTATACAAGTATTCATCCTGAGAAAGGACATATTAGTTTCCAAGACATTATTAACATGTATGATGCCAATCCTCACATCACAGAAATGATGTTAACTGGAGGATCACCTACAATGCACCCAGCATTAGTAAATGAACTAACACATTTTGCACATGAAAGAAAAATCTTCATTACAATCGAAACTGAGGGCTCTCATTTTCTGGAGACTGACTATCCTATTAATTTACTTTCCATATCACCTAAGTTTAGTAACTCGGTTCCTAAAATCGGAGTACTTACACCTCAAGGAGCGGTTACGGATGAAAAAATGATCAAGCAACACAACAAGTTAAGACTTAACTATGATGCTATGTCTAAAATGATAGCTTATCATTCCGACTACCACTTAAAACCAGTATGGGATGGGGAAGATCAAGGAGCATTAGATGAAATTATGGGTTGTATTAAAGTATTAGATATACCGCAAGATAAAGTATGGTTCATGCCAGCTGGTGATTCAAGAGAGGCTTTATTTAAATCATATCCTAAAATGTTTGATTGGGTGAGAGATAATGGTTATAGATTAACTTGGAGACCACATATCATTGCGTTTGAAGATCAAAGAGAAGTATAATATTACTTGGATATTAAAATAAAATTTATTACATTTAGTAAAGATAAAAAAACAACTTATTGTTATGGAAAACAAACGACGAAAGAGTCACACTGATCTAGAAGTGGTACAAGTAGGATTTGCTAATGGTGTTGCACCTGGTTTCCCTTTTACCGATCAAGAAAAGGAAAAAATGATCGATGATGCTGAACAAGCATATGGTTTATTTTTAGATGCCTTAAAATGTGATTGGAGAAATGATCCAAATTCAATGGAAACTCCACGACGTGTAGCTAAAGCTTACGTTCACGATTTATGGAAAGGTAGATATACTGCAATGTCTGAAATTACTTCATTTCCAAGTGATGGTTATGATGGTATTATAATTGAAAGAAATATACCATTAACATCAATGTGCTCACATCACCATCAAACAATTGGAGGTGTAGTTCATATTGGTTATATCTCAGGAGAAAATGGTCAAGTAATTGGTTTATCTAAATTAAATCGTATTGTAGAATTATTTGGCCGTAGAGGAGCTATTCAAGAACAATTAACATCAGCTATTCATAATGCTGTGGATAAAATTACAGAAGGTAATTTAGGTGTTATTGTAACTATAGTAGGTACTCATAATTGTGTGTCTTGTAGAGGTGTTAAACATCAAGGTGCAGCAATGGTTACTACTAAAGCAAGTGGTGCTTTTAGAGATGATGCCAATAATGCTCGTAAAGAGTTCTTTGATTCATTAAAGATTAATAATGGTGGACATAATATTTAAGATATGTTAAAAGTAAGTAATAAAATATATTTAAGTTGGGATGATACTATTAATTTAGTTGATAAATTATGTGAAAAAATCATCACTGAACTTCCTAATATTGATTCAATTTATGGTATTAAGCGCGGTGGGTTAATTCCTGCCGTAATGGTATCTCATAAATTAGGATTACCTTGGTCCGATGTAATGTTACCTAATACATTAGTTATAGATGATATTGCTGATACTGGATTAACATTAAAAAACAGCATTGGAGGTTATACAGCAGTATTACATTATAAACCTCACACTTCATGTCATATTCCTAATTTATGGGCATCTATACATGAAGGAGATGAATGGATTATTTATCCATGGGAAAGAAAAGATTCACAAACAATTCAAGATTACAAAAATTTATAATAGTTATGATAACAGAACCAAAAGTACCTTTTATTGATGAGGTAGAAGAATTTAACGCCGTAATGGGCAAACCAAACAGTTATGAACCAAACATACCCCAAAGAAAAGAATGGGAATTTGTATATAATTTCATCCTTGAAGAACTTGAAGAATATAGAGAAGCTTGCGAAAGAGGAGACATCGTTGAGGTTTTGGACGCTCTTTGCGATATTACTTATGTTGCCACTGGGAACGGTACTATGCTACATGGCCTTAAGGATAAGATATGGCCAGCCTATCAAGAGGTTCAAGCGTCAAATTTATCTAAAGCTTGCCAAACAGAAGAAGAAGCTAAAGCAACTGTCCTTCAAAGATCGAGTGAGCAAGGTGAGGAGTGTCATTACGAAAAAGTTGGGGAATATTTTATTGTTTATAGAACAAGAGATAAAAAAGTAATGAAAAATGTAAATTACTTTAAACCTAACTTAAAACAATTCTTTACTGATAAAGAAATACAAAAATCATATTTAAAACAAATTATTAACATTTAAACAAATTATTATGAACGGATTAGAAATTATTATTTTAATAGGATTGATAGTAGCTATGGCTGCTGGAGTAGGTTATTTTTTAACTAAAGGACAACCAACCTTAAAAGAAATGACAGAAGAACCAAAAGAAAAATTTCAACCAAGAAAAGTTATTCAACAAACTGCAACACGTCAAGTAAATGATGCTGTTAAAGAAGTAGTAGGCATCACAGAACCTGAGGTTAAAAAAGAAACAAAATCAGAGTTCCCTATTGACAAGCCAAAGAAAAAAAGAAAATATTATCCAAAGAAAAAATAATATAAATTCTAGTTATGTCTAAAAAAAAGGTTTCCGATGAAACTATATTTGTGCAAATTGCATCGTATAGAGATCCTGAATTATTACCTACTTTAGAAAGTTGTATATCTAATGCTAAATACCCAGAAAACTTACGTTTCTGTATTGCTTGGCAACATTCTAAAGAAGATGAATGGGATACTTTAGACCAATATAAAAACGATCCTCGCTTTAATATATTAGATATAAACTACAAAGATGCAAAAGGCGTATGTTGGGCTAGAAATAAACTTCAACGACAGTATAACGGAGAAAAATACACATTACAGTTGGATTCTCATCACCGATTCGATAAGAATTGGGATGAGACTCTAATTGATATGTTGAAAGGTCTTCAAGCTAAAGGTCATAAAAAACCATTATTAACTGCATATTTGCCTGGATATTTCCCTAAAAATGATCCTGAAGGTAGAAATATAGAAATATGGCATACGAATTATGACAGATTTATGCCTGAGGGTCCTATATTCATTACTCCTGACTACGTACCAAATTGGAGAGACATTAAAGAACCAATACCTGCCAGACTATACTCAGGACACTTTGCCTTTACTTTAGGTAGTTTCGTACATGAAGTACCACACGATCCTGATTTATATTTCCATGGAGAAGAAACATCAATAGCTGCTCGTGCTTATACACATGGGTATGACTTGTTTCATCCTCATATTCCTGTTATATGGCATGAATATACTAGAGAAGGAAAACAACGTCATTGGGATGATCATCAATTTTCACCTTTAGATAAACGTTCATTTAAAAAATATCGAGCATTATTTGGTATAGATGATGAAAGCAGAGAAGATTTTGACTTTGTAGGATATGATCTAGGAACTGAACGCACCTTAGCAGAATTTGAACATTATATAGGTGTTGATTTTAAAGGAAAACGTGTTCATATTTACACATCTCAACACAAATTACTACCAGTACCATATACAACTGAAGAAGAATGGGAAGCTAATATGACTCGACGTTTTAAATATTGTATTAACGTTTATAAAGGTTCACTTACTGAAGAAGATTATGATTGTTGGGTGATAGCCTTCAAGGATAAAAACGGTGTTGAAATTAATAGACAAGATGCTGATGCTGATGAAATCAAACGAATAAAACTTGGAAGTCCAGGACAATTTTATGATATTTGGCGAGAATTTGATTGTGTAGAATATCCAACAAGTTGGTTACTATGGCCTCACAGTCCATCTAAAGACTGGAATCACGAAATAATACAAAACGAAATACCTTATTAATGAAAAAAGCAGAAAACCGCAAAATATTCATTCATCTACCAGCGTATAGAGAACCTGAATTAATTCCTACAATAGAATCTGCATTAAATAATGCAAAATATCCTAAAAGATTAGTATTCGGTATATGCCGTCAATACAATAATGAGGATGGATTTGATAATATTGATGCTTACAGAAAAGACAAGCGCTTTAAAATTATTGATATACCATATACAGAAGCTAAAGGATTACCTTATGCTCGTTATCAAATCAATACTTTAATTACAAATGAAGACTACATTTGTCAATTAGATTCTCACCATAGATTCGCACAAGATTGGGACGTTACATTAATTGAAATGCATGATCAATTAAAAGCTAAAGGACATAAAAAACCTATACTAGCTGCTTATTTACCTTACTATAATCCATTTAATGATCCTACAGAGCGTACTATGGAACCTTGGCAACAAACATTTGCCTCATTTTACCCACATGGAACAATATTCATTAGACCAGGATTATTACATGGATGGCAAGATATGATAGAACCAGCACCGTCAAGATTCTTATCAGGACATTTCTGTTTTGCTGATAGTCATTGGGCTAAAACTGTTCTTCATGATGCTGATATATACTTTAGTGGTGAAGAATTAAATTTAACTGTACGTTCATATACTCACGGTTATGATATGTTCCATCCACATAAATTAGTTGTATGGCATGCTACAATGCGTGAAGAACGAGATGGTATTTTAGTATGGGATGATCAATCTAAACGTGGAGAAGATTGGTGGACTCAGCAAAATATAGCTAGAGCTAAAATTAGACAATTACTTCAAACAGAAGATAATGGATTTAATTTAACTGGTTATGATTTAGGAACTGAGCGTACATTAAAAGATTATGAGAAATATGCTGGTATTCATTTTAAGAAACGTGCAGTACAACGATATACATTAGAAAATCAGTACCCACCAAATCCATTTATTGAAGATGATCAAGAATGGGAAGATTCATTTATGTTCTCATTTTATCATTTATTACAATTTAATAAAACTACTTTTAAACATACAGATTATGATTTTTGGGTTGTAGCATTTGATGATGAAAATGGAAATGAAATATGGAGAGAAGATTATAATGAGCATCAAATTAAACAAATAATGAGTCTTCAAGGAGATTGGTATAATGAAGAAAAATTCTTCTTAACAGATAGAGTACCAACAAAATGGGTTATTTGGGCTCATAGTAAATCTCAAGAATGGGCAGAACGAATAGAAGGACCAGTGAATTATGGAAACTAAAATTGTAACATCATATTATCCATTTCACAATGGAGAGCCTTACTGGGGTCAATTAAATAGAGATAGATGGTACAAATACTCCTTAGCTACAATTTGTGGCTTGGGAGTAAATACTGTATGTTACACTGATCCTGAAGATAAAGGATATAATCAATTAGTAGAATTAAAAGAGAAATTTAATCTTAAAAATTTAACTATTAAAATATATAATATTGAAAATAATCCTTATCAAGATAGAGTACATACAATAAGAACAAACAAATCAGAATTATATAATAATCCTAAAAATGTTAGATTTTATACTAGACCTACTGTTATATATTGGATGAAATATTCATTTTTAGAAATGGAATACGAAGCTAATACTCAACTGTATTGGATTGATGCTGGTTTATCTCATAGTGGATTATTTCCTTCTTCGGCCAATCAATATAGTGCCGAATCTGAGTTTGCTACGTTTTATGGAAATGAATATATGGCAAACGAGTATAAAGTATACAATTACAACAAAGCATTCACACTAGAAATATTAGACAAAATAAATGTGTATGCTGAGGATAAAATCATTAACTTACATAGACATTCAACTGATGATAATTTACATGAATTTAATGAAAAATTAAATCTAGATACAAATTATGAATCTATCTACCCTATAGCAGGAATATTTGGAGGAAACTCAGATTTAATGCTACAATATATTAATAAATCTAAAGAAGTAATAGAACAAATACTTCAAGTAGATGAAATATGTACAGAACAGGAGATAATGGCTTACATAAATGCCACTAATAAAGAATGGTTTAAAAATTGGTATTTTGATACTTTTTATCATGAAGATTGGAGTAACATATTCACACCAGGACAAATATCCTTTTCACATTTCTTTTTAAAACCTTTAACTTAATATGGCAAATATAGCTTTTTACGGTTCCCACAACGCCGCTTATGTTGTGGAAGAAAATAATGAGATACTCTTAGTATTGGAATTAGAAAGATTTCTTAATTATAAAAATAGTGGTTTAGCTCAATATAAATGTCCTAAAACAGAAGATTTATTATTTTATGCTCAATATATTCCTAAATGGATAATGGAAAAATTAAATATAACAGAATTTGAAAACTGTTATCATTTAAATACTGATGTTATTATATATGAAAAACATGATTTAGAAAAATATATACCTGCTAAAAATTACGTACATTGTTTACATCATGAAGGACATGCTGCTGGGTGTTTTTATCAATCTCCACATAATGAAATGTTAATTTTTTCATTTGATGGTGGAGGAAATGATGGAAAATTTAATGTATATCACTGTGTTAGAGGTGAATCACCAAGATTATTAGAATGTGTAACAAGTCCATTATCTGATAGTCCTCATATTCATTATGATTTAGGATTTCCTTATATGATGTTAGGTCATTATCTTAAAGACATTAATTTTGAAGATTTAGGAACAGGTAATCTTGTATATCCTGGTAAAATGATGGGTTTATCTTCATACGGTAAAGTAAAGAAAAAATGGTTACCTGCTTTTATGGATTTTTATAAAAGTAATCTTAATGGTTTAGATTTTCAACAACATGTAGATGAATTAGGAGAAAAAATAGGTGTTAAGTTTGATATAAATGATAGAATAGAAGGTAAGTTAGGTTGGGATATAGCAGCAACAACACAGAGAGCTTTTGAAGATAGCTTTTTAGAAGTAACACTACCATATATGAACCAGTATTCTGACTTACCAATTGGTATAACAGGAGGATGTGGTTTAAATATATTATTAAATACACGTTTAGTAACTGAGTTTAAGAGAGACGTATTTGTAGCTCCTGACCCAAATGATTGTGGCATTGCTTTAGGTATACTTTTAAACCATTTAAAACCAGAAAAAGCATTTGATAGTACTTACTCAGGTACAACGCTCTTAGATCTAGATAATTTATCTTATTATATACAAAACAGTAATACTAGATTTTTATCTAGCTTTTTAGATCAAGATACATTAGTTAATGATTTAGCTGATGGAAAAATAGTAGGAGTAGCTAGAGGAAGATCAGAACATGGAGCTAGAGCTTTAGGAAACAGAAGTATACTTTGTAACCCATCAATACCAGAAATGAAAGATGTTTTAAATGCTAAAGTAAAACATAGAGAATGGTATAGACCATTTGCCCCAGTAGTACGTTTAGAAGATATATCTAAGTATTTTGAATGGGAAGGTGAATCTAGATGGATGAGTTTCTGCCCTACAGTAAAACCAGAATGGAGAAAAAAATTAGCAGCTATCACACATGTAGATAATACTGCACGAGTTCAAACTGTAACTCGTGAACAAAATGAATGGTTATACGATTTATTAACTAAATTTGAAGAAAAAACGGGTGTTGGGGTGTTATTAAATACATCATTTAATGTAGATGGAAAACCTATATTATCTACTTGTAAAGATGCTTTTACAATACTTGAAAAAACAGAGATGGATTGTTTAATTATAGAAGATTATTATTTTAAAAAATATTAAAAAATGGATTTATTTGAATTAGTAGAAAAATATGGTACTGATAAAACATTAAGTGGTTATACTCACACTTATTCTGATTTATTTAAACCAATAAAAGACCAAGTAACAACAGTACTAGAAATAGGTTTAGGAACATTAAATCCAGAAATACCTAGCTCGTTTGCAGGAAATGTTCGACATTTTGATTTTTACAAACCAGGAGGATCATTACGTGTATGGCGAGATTATTTTTCTAAAGCTCAAGTATATGGTATTGATATAGCTAAAGATTGTATGTTTAGTGAAGAAAGAATTAAAACATTTTTATTTGATTCTTCTGAAAAAGAATATTGTGATTATTATTTAGACACTTTAGAATTTGATATTATTATAGATGATGGAAATCACGATCCTAAATATCAAGTTAAAACATTAAGAAATTTATTCCCTAAATTAAAAGAAGGAGGAATATATGTTATTGAAGATTTAGGAGGATACCCAGGTACTGAAGAGTTATTAATTGAATATCGTGACGAATTTGAAGAATTAACTAAAGGGTATGATGTTGTAAATAAAGGAAATCATATTGTTATACAAAAGACAAAAGTAGAAACAGTGGAAACAATAGAAATTGAAAATAAAGAATTAACAGTAGTTACAGGACTATGGGACATTAGTCGCGCAGGTAGAAGTTTTGAGCATTATATTGAAAATTTTAATAAATTTTTAGAAATGCCTGTAAATATGTTCATTTATGTTCCTAAAGATTTAGAACATTTAGTTTGGGCAAAACGTAGCAGATCAAATACTCATGTTAGAATATTTGAATTAGAAGATATTAAAAATAATTTTTATCAACAATTCTGGGATAAAACCCAAGAAATCAGAACAAACCCAGAATGGCTTAATCAAGCAGGATGGTTAGCAGGTTCACCACAAGCATCAAATGAATGGTACAACCCAATTGTACAATCAAAAATGTTTATGCTGCATGATGCTAAACTACTAAATATGTTTGACACAGATTATTTTATATGGTTAGATGCAGGAATAACAAATACAGTATATGAAAAATACTTTACAGAAAATAAATGTTTAGATAAATTAATACCCCATTTAAATACATTTTTATTCTTAAGTTATCCATATCAAGCTGATAGTGAAATTCATGGATTTGATTTTAAAGCTATAAACAAATATGCTCGTGAAGAAGTAAAATATGTTTGTAGAGGTGGATTATTTGGTGGACATAAAGATTTCTTATCACAAGCCAATGGAACTTATTATCATTTACTTCAAGATACATTAACATCTGGATTAATGGGAACCGAAGAATCATTATTTAGTATAATGGCTCATTTAGAACCACACATTTATAGAAGATATGCTTTAGAGGGAAATGGTCTTATAGTTAAATTTGTTCAAGATTTGATAGAAGATAATGTAAGATTAGAAAATAATGGAGGTAGATCTCATGTATTACCAAAAGGAATCTATAATGCAAATACTTCTAAAACATCTCTATACATGCTGACATTTAATTTCCCAGAACAAATAGAACATACTGTTACTACTTGGGAAGCTAATTCATCTGATTGGATGTCTAAACCTAGAAAAGTATTATTAGACAATTCAACTGATGAAAACGCCAGAGTAAAAAATCAAGAATTAGCTAAAAAATATAATTTCGAATATATACCAATGGAAGGAAATGTAGGTATAAATGGTGGTAGATTATTCGCTGCTAAACATTTCCAAGAATCAGATAGTGATTATTATTTCTTCTTTGAAGATGATATGGGATTATATCCAAGTACAGAACAAGGATTCTGTAGAAATGGATTTAAAAATTATATTCCTAATTTATACAAAACTATTCATGAAATAATGGCTAAAGAAGACTTTGATTTTCTAAAACTATCATTTACTGAAGTTTATATGGATAATAATATTCAAGTATCTTGGTATAATGTGCCTCAATCTGTTAGAACATATATGTGGCCTGATTATGATCAACTACCAATAAGTGGTCTAGACCAGTATGCCCCTAGAACTAAATTTGATAAAATAGATGTTCATAATGAATTATCTTACATCTCAGGAGAAGTATATTATGCTAACTGGCCTATGATTGTAAATAAAAAAGGTAATCAAAAAATGTTTTTAGATACTCAGTGGGAACATCCATTTGAACAAACTTGGATGAGTTACATGTTCCAAGAAACAGTTAAAGGAAATATAAAACCAGCAGTATTATTAGCTTCACCTGTACTTCATGATAGAATAGTTTTTTATAAACCTGAAGAAAGACGTGAGAATTAAATAAAAGGTTATTATATTTACAAAAAATTAAAGTTATGTACCAAAGTATCTATTATAATAGAACTACTAAACAATATCATGTGCGCGACGATAAAAAGGGATGGGTTACCTTCCCTTATCGTGCTACATGTTATATACCCAATGAGGGAGGTGAATATAAAACATTAGATGGACAACGCGTATCTCCTACATTACAATATGGGTATAAAGACCCAAATGTATTTGAAAGTGATGTTGACAAATATACTAGAATACTAGTTGATGCCTATTATGAGTCTGATGATGTTCCTACTTACCAAAATATAGTTTATTTAGATATTGAGTGTGAAATAGCAGGAGCACTTACTCAAGATAGTGTTCGTGATCCTCAAGGTAAAATAACTTCTATTGCTGTGTATGATAACACTACTAAAGAGTATTATTGTTATGTATTAGATGAAGCTAAAAAATTACCATCATCTAAAACAGATAACAAACATATTATATCTTGTACATCTGAAAAAGACTTATTATCCCAATTTCTTAATAAATGGGAAGAATTAGACCCAATAATTATATCCGGTTGGAACAGCGAATTCTTCGATATACCGTACTTATATCATAGGATCGCCAAGGTATTGGGAAAAGAAGAGGCCGTGCGTTTATCGCCGTTAAAACAAGTAGATAGCAATGAATTTTTAGGAGTTAAAACAACAACTATAGCTGGTTTAAATCATTTGGATTATATGTTACTATTTAAAAAATATGTAACAACTCAAGAACCATCTTATGCCTTAGGAAACATAGGTGAAAAATATGTTAATTTAGGAAAAATAGAATACTTAGGTTCACTTGATAAATTATTCCAAGAAGATGTTCAAAAGTTCATTGATTACAACATTCGAGATGTTGAAATTATAATTGAACTAGAGAAAAAACTTAAATTTATCGATTTAACAGTTACTGTATGTCATTTATGTCATGTTCCATATGATCAAATTTATATGTCAACTATGCTAAATGAAGGTGCTATTTTAACTTATTTAAAGCGTAAAGGTATAATATCACCAAATAAACCTACAACCTATAATCCTGAATTACGAAACATTAAAGAAGAGTATGCTGGTGGATACTTAAAAGATCCTGTACCTGGTTTATATGAGTGGGTTATTGACTTAGATTTTACATCATTGTATCCTTCTATTATTAGATCCTTAAACATGGGTATTGAGACTTTAGTAGGTCGTATTGTAAATAGAGACAAATATGATAATCAGTGGTCATTAAAAGAATTAAAACTACTAAACCCAGAAATGGATCTTACTATTGAAAAAGTAAATGAAAATAAAAGCATTACTAGATCAACTGTAAAAGTAAGTAAAATAATAAAGTTTATTGAACAAGGAAACTACATAATATCAGCACCTGGGGTTATCTTCAGAAAAGATAAAGAAAGTGTAGTATGTGAAATATTAACTGACTGGTTTAATAAGAGAAGTGAATATAAAGCATTAATGAAAGATGCATTTAAAGTTAAAAAAGACCCAATATTAGGAGACTTTTATAATAGACGTCAACATGCCTATAAAATTAAATTAAATGATGTTTACGGATGTTATGCTATTAATGGTTGGAGATATACTGATGGTCATAAATTTATATCAAAAGCTATTACACTTACAGGACAACGCTTAATTCAAGAATCTATTAAACATGTGAATAAATGGATGAACAACCAAATTAATACAGAAGGTATAGATTACATTGTAACATCTGATACAGATTCGCTTTTTATTCAAGTTAAAGATTTACTTAGACAAAGATATCCTGATCTAGATTTAAACAATAGAGAAGAAACAGTTAAGTATGTTTTAGAAATTGCTACTGAAGTACAACAAATTGCAAATGATAATTTACATAGTTTAGTAGTTGAATTATTTAATCTACATGATAGAGAACATTATTTCGATTTAAAACAAGAGGTTGTACTTGAACGAGGATATTTTGCAGGTAAAAGACGTTATGCTCAATTTATTGTAAATAAAGAAGGTGTTCCTGTAGAAGAACTAGATATTAAGGGATTAGATTTGATGAAATCAAATTTTCCACCGTATTTCCGAAACTTTAGTAAACAACTACTTCAAGACATAATGTTTGGAAAACCTAAACCAGATATAGATAAACAAATACTAGCATTTAGAGAAAGTATAGATACTGTAGATTGGAGATTACTGTTAAAACCTACAGGTTTAAAAAACATAGGAGGATACATTGCTTCTCCTCCTAAAGCCGGTGAAATATTCTCTAAATTAGGATTAAAATGTCCAATTAACACTAAATCGGCTATATATTACAATGATATATTACGTTTTAAAAAACTAGATAAACAATACAATACATTTCAGATAGGAGATAAAATGTTTATAGCTTATTTAAAAGACAATCCATACAATATAGAAGTTATAGGTTTTAATGGATATGACGATCCTCCATTTATTACTGAGTTTATAGAAAAATACCTAGACAAAACACAGTTATTTGATTCTGTGTTAAGGAATAAATTAGAAAGTTTATATGATGATCTAAAATGGGGTAAACCTATCTTTAATAGTAATATAAATAAATTCTTTAAATTTGGATAACCAAAAAACAATTATTACATTTAAAATATGATTCAAAAATTAGACTTAGTAGCAAGTATTGAAAAATATTACCTTGGAGGTATTATTGAAAGCGTTAAATGGAATGTGTCCGGAGGTAAATTACATACAAATTTTGTATCTCCTTATCAAGACTTAGTAGGACATATAGAATGTGATCTTAATATAGAAGATGGAACTATAGGTATATTTAATACTAGTGCTCTATTAAAAATGTTAAGCATATTAGAACATGATATATTAGTTAATATAGAAACAACTCATAAAATTCCAACTAAACTACTTATTGAAGATTCTAATTTTTCTCTCCAATATACTTTAGCAGATCCATACATTATACCACCATCACCTTCTATTGATGAACCTGAATACAATACTGAGTTTGATATAGATGCTGAGTTTATTCTTAGATTTACCAAAGCTAAAAATGCTTTAGGTTCTAATACTAAAGACATAGTGCGAATAACTAATTTCGTTCATGAAGATGGAGTTAAACAAGCTAAATTTATATTAGGAGATCCTACATCTCATTCAAATAAAGTAGAATTTACATGTGATGCTTCTTATGAAGTATTTCATAAAGAATTACTTACCTTTAATTCATCTCATATAAAAGAGATCCTATCAGTAAATAAAGAAAATATTCAAAGTGCTAAAGGATACATCAGTATGCAAGGGTTACTTAAATTAGAATTTATTACAGGAGTAGGAAAATCAGTATATTACTTACCGGAATTAAAATTTTAATATATTTATAATAAACAAAAGACTTTAGGGCAATACAGTTTTTAAATTATTAACGCGATCTTAGGACGCACAAAACGTAAATCAAAATGAGTACACAATTCAACGAATGGGATATCCTATTTCACAATTTTTTCTTTCCAACAAGCGGATTCGGATCAGCATCCACAACCAAACAACCACATCCATTAAACATCTATTATGACGAAACAGGCCTTCACTTTGAGGTAGCATGTACTGGTCTAACTAAAGAAGATGTTAAAGTAGATATTGAAGACGATATCTTAAAAATCAGTTATGACAAACCTGAAGAACTTTTACATCCTGGTACAATCCATAGAAGTTTATCTAAAAAATCCTTTAATTTAGGTTACAAAATTTCAAGTAAATATGATTTAAGTAAATCTGATGGTAAACTAGAAAATGGTTTACTAACAATCTTTATTCCTATTACTGAAAAAGCTAAACCTAAAACTATTAAAATCAAATAAAAATATTGCCCTAAAGTTAGGTTTTCTCAAAAATATTTTATACATTACAGTTATGAATCAAATAATTAAAATAAACGACGAATTATTTTTAGTAAAACGCGTTACAGGCGAACATTACGGACGATTTGCTCATTTATGGAACGAATTGTCTCCCACTAACAAAGTATTTAAAAAAGATAACCAAATGTACTTTTGTGAAGTGATAGAGGATGCAAACATTATAGAAAATTAATATTAATATTTAAACCAAGAAGTTTATGATCAAAGCCGTTTGGGACGCCATTATTGTAAAGGTGGACGAAAAAGCAGAAAAAATGCATGGTAAGTTTATTATCCCTGACTTATCTCAAGAAAAAGCAATTATAGGGAATGTTATTGATGTTGGGCCTGGAAGATGGAACAACGCTGGAGATGCCCTTATACCTATGTCTTTCAAAGTAGGGGATAGAGTAGTATTACCTCAAGTAGGACCTACTAAATTAGAATGGGATGGTGTAGAATACATCGCCGTTTCTGAAGCACAAGTATTAGCATTAATTGTAGAACAAAATTAAATATGAAAACAGCTTTTAATCAAGAAGTAAAAGAAAAATTAGCTAAAGGAATTAAAACAGTAGCAGATGCTGTTGGTTCTACTTTAGGTCCATATGGACGAAATGTATTGTTTATCGATGAATTTGGGGGTGTACGTAGCACAAAAGATGGTGTTACTGTAGCAAAAGAACTAAAAGAGCTTGAAGATCCATTAGAAAACATGGGAGCACAAACAGTAAAGCAAGCATCTATTAAAACAGCAGAAAAAGCTGGGGATGGTACTACAACTTCAACTGTAATAGCAAATGAATTAATACAAAAAGCATTTAGTAGTATTACACCAAATACAAATGTTGTATTAGTTAAAAAAGGAATTGAAGCAGCCATGACAGAAATTGTTTCAGGTTTAAAACAAATTAAACGTGAGATTAGCTCTGAAGAACAAATTAGACAAGTAGCAACTATATCAGCTAATAATGATGAAGAATTAGGAACACTAGTAGCAGAAGCTATGAATTTAGTAGGACAAGACGGTGTTGTAACTGTTGAGGAATCTAAAACAGGTGAAACTTCATTAGAAACAGTTGAAGGTATTCAATTTGACAGAGGATACAAATCAATGTACTTTGTTACAGATAATAACTCAATGTCATCTACTCTACAAGACCCAGTAATTTTAATATATGATGGTCGATTAGTAGCGGTTAAAGAATTACTTCCAATTCTTGAAGGTGCTTCTCAAGCAGATAGCTCATTATTAATTATTGCTGAAGATATTGATGGTGAAGCATTATCTACATTAATTGTAAATAAAATGAGAGGTTTACTAAAAGTAGTAGCTGTTAAAGCTCCTGACTTTGGAGATAGACGTACTGCCGTTTTAGAAGATATCGCTACTGTAACGGGAGGTACTGTTGTGTCACCTGAAAAAGGAATGAAACTAGATCGTTTTAACTCAGACTGGTTTGGTAAAGCACGTGTTGCTACCGTAACTAAAGATACTACTACAATTGTAGATGGTACTGGAGCTACAGGTGATATTGAAAATAGAGTAGCTGAATTAAAAGAGCAAATTGGAAAAGCTAATTCATCATTTGAAAAAGAGCATTTACAAGAGCGTTTAGGTAAATTAGTAGGTGGTGTAGCTGTAATCAATATTGGTGGTGCTACTGAAACTGAAATTAAAGAGAAAAAGGACCGTATTGATGATGCTCTTCAAGCAACAAAAGCTGCTTTAGAAGAAGGATTATTACCAGGTGGAGGTATTGCTTTACTAGAAGCTAGAGAAGGAATTACTCAAACTAAAACAGATAACGACGATTTTAATTTAGGAAAAAGAATAGCATATTCTGCATGTAGTGCTCCTTTCTTAAAAATCCTTACCAACGCTGGTATTGAAAATACTTCTGATATTTTATTTAACTTAAGACAAGCTAGATTGGATAACGGGGAAAAAGGTCGTACATTTGGGTATGATATTAAAACAGAAACTGTAACAGATATGTTTGAAGCTGGAATTATTGATCCTATGAAAGTAGTGAGAACCGCATTATCAAACGCAGTATCAGTAGCAGGAACTATTTTATTAACTGAATGTGCAATTTATAACGAACCTAAAAAAGACAAAGATGATCAACAACAGTTTATGGGTTGAGAAATATCGTAGTCAAACACTAGATACATACGTGGGGAATGAAGGCATTAAAGCCTTCATCTCCAAATGTATTACAAAAAACGATATACCTCATTTATTACTTTATGGTAAAGCCGGAACCGGAAAAACCACTTTAGCTAAATTAATTACTAAAAACATTAAATGTGATGTAATGTACATTAATGCGTCTGATGAAAGAGGTATTGATACTATTAGAGATAAAATTGTAGATTTTGCCTCTGTAAATAGTTTTAACCCAATCAAGGTTATTATATTAGATGAAGCAGACTATATAACGTCTCAAGCTCAAGCGGCTTTAAGAAATGTTATGGAAACATATTCTGCTAAAACTAGATTTATATTAACAGCAAACTATGCTGAGCGTATAATTGAGCCATTAAAAAGTAGATGTCAATCATTTCATATTGAACCACCTGCAAAAGGAGAAGTTGCAAAACATCTAGCAGGGATCTTAGATCAAGAGAATATGACATATGAACTATCAGTACTAGCAAGCTTAGTAAAAGCATACTACCCAGATATTAGAAAAATAATAAATGCATCTCAACAATCTATAGATGATAATAATAATCTAAATCCTAATGCTTTAATTGCTGATATAGAAAATACATTAAATAATGTTATCCAATATTTAAAATCACCAAATAAACAAAGTTGGGCTAATATACGTCAAACTGTAGTAAATGATGATATAAATGATTTTATTCCTTTATTTACAGGAATATATGAACGAGCATCAGAATTTAGCGAATCACCAGCAGATGTATCAATCCACGCTGCTCAGTATATGTGGCAAAATAATTCAATTGCTGATCGTGAATTGAATTTTATGGCTTTTATTTCACAACTATTAAAAATTAAATAATGAATCAAAAAGAATTAAACATGAATGTATCTTTACAAGATACTACACCTATTACTTGTGATGAATGTGGTCATGAAGTGTTTATAGAAGGCGTTATACTGCGTCAAGTATCAAAATTCCTAACAGGTACTGCACAAAATGCTTTAATGCCTATACCTGTATTTACTTGCGCTAAATGTGGACATGTAAATGAGCATTTTATGCCTAAAGATAAAGAATAATGACAGTTTGGGATTGGTTAAAACAGGTTACGTACATAAGGGAGCCTTGGGATAATTTTAGTGAAGAAGATAAAGAAAGTTTTAATGTCTACATGCTTCATAAGGTTATCTCAATGCATGAACCTTACATTGAATTAGCAAACTATTTACAAAAGTTCTGGTTGTTAACTCCAAAACAAGTATATGACGTATATTGTGGTTATTTACCTAAAACCTCTATATATGCTAAATACATTAAATCAAATCAACCAAAACCAAATCAAGAATTAGTTACTATATTAGCTAATCATTATCAATTATCAACAAGAGAGATAAAATCTTATCTACATATATTAAGTGAAGATGAAATAAAAAATGTTTTAATTGGTAGAGGAGTAAATGAGGAAGAAATTCAAAAATTATTAGGTTATGAAAAAAGTACCAAAGCATCTAAAACCTCTTCTAGAGCATAAAGCTGAAGAAATTAATTGGGAAACAGATAAAATTGTATCTTACTCTCAATTTTCAACTTGGAAACAGTGTCCCCATAAATGGAAACTTCAAAATGTAGATAAACTTAAAAATCCACCAAGTATTCATTTAATATTTGGAACTTCAATGCATACTGCTATACAACATTATTTAAAAGTAATGTATGAACAAAGTGGGGCAGCTGCTGATAGAGAAGATATAATTAAATTATTTGAAGATACTCTTAGAGAAGAATACAAAAAAGGTTTTGAGCAAAATAAACAAGTCCATTTTTCAAATGCTGAAGAGATGGCTGAGTTTTTTGAAGATGGAAAGACAATACTAGAATACTTTAAAAGAAAAAAAGGAGGTTATTTTTCAACTCGTAAAACACATCTTGTAGGAATAGAATTTCCTTTATCTTATTCACCACATGAAGGGTATCCTAATGTTAAATTTAAAGGATTTATTGATCTTATATTTTACAACGAGAATACAGAAAAATTATACATCTATGATATAAAAACTTCAACTCGTGGGTGGAAAGACCAAGATAAAAAAGATGAAACCAAAACATCCCAAATCTTACTCTACAAATCATATTTCAGTAAAATATTTAATTGGGATGTAGATAAAATAGATGTTGAGTTCTTCATTGTAAAACGAAAAATATGGGAAGAAAGTGATTTCCCCATTCCTCGAATTCAAGAATTTATCCCTCCATCAGGAACAAGAAAACGTTTGAATGCTACAGAAGCTTTTCGTACATTCATTGAAGATTGTTTCAATACAGAAGGTAAACCACAAGAAAAGGAATTTACAAAAATTGTAAGTCCATTATGTAAATGGTGTCAATTTAATGATAAACCTTCTCTCTGTAATAAAATCAATTCTTTATAAATTTACATATATTTATATCCAAATATATAACATTATGGCAAGTAAAAACGAAAAATTAACTTTAACAAGTGTAAAAGTACACGAAGATCTATTTGATGAGTTTAAAGTAGCAAGTATTAAAAACAAATTTAATTTACAAAAATTAACAAACCGAGCAATGCATCTTTATTTAAATAATGATGAATTTCGCAAACAACTACACAACCACACTGAATTAGTGTTGAGTGGCAGTCTTTAAAAGTTTTAACAAACGTTATGAAAAAACATTACATCCCTCAGGAGCAACGAAAAAAAATCCTTATTCTATCTGATGACATCAGAACAACATCCGGGATTGCTACTATGACAAGAGAAATGGTTTTAGGAACATGTCACCATTTCAATTGGGTAAATTTAGGAGCAACAATCAAAAACCCAGATGAAGGTAAAAAAATCGACTTAAGTGGAGATTCAAACAAATTTAATGGTATAACGGATGCTAGTGTTTTCCTCTATCCATCATCCGGATATGGTACTATTGAAAGAGTAAGAGAATTACTTAAAATAGAAAAACCAGATGCAATAATGCTATTCACTGATCCCCGTTATTGGGAATGGTTATGGGTACATGAAAGAGAAATACGTTCTCAAGTTCCAATCTTATATCTTAATATTTGGGATTCATTACCTTATCCAATATATAATAGAGGATATTATGATTCATGTGACTTATTAATGGCAATTTCTAAACAAACTGAAAATATAAACAGAGTTGTATTAGGAGAAAAAGCTAAAAGTAAAGTAATTACTTATGTTCCTCATGGTATTAATGAAGATATTTTCTTCCCTATCGATGAAAATCATGAAAAATGGGATGAATTACAACAATTTAAAAAACAATTATTTAATGGTAAAGAATATGAATTTACATTAATGTTTAACTCAAGAAACATTAGACGTAAATCATTTCCAGATACATTATTAGCTTGGAAAATGTTTGTAGATGGATTACCTGAAGATAAAAAAGATAAAGTAGCATTTATTGCTCATACTCAACCCATAGATGAAAATGGTACTGATTTAAATGCTGTTATTGAAATGATTTGGGGTAAAACACCACCAAACGTATTCATTACTGGTTTAAATAGATTCGTACCTGAACAAATGAACTTACTATATAATTGCTCAGATGCGGGTATATTAATATCTTCAAATGAAGGATGGGGATTATCTTTAACAGAAGCAATGATGTGTGGTAAACCTATTATTGCTAATGTAACTGGAGGTATGCAAGACCAAATGAGATTCGAAGACGAAAATGGCGAATGGGTTCAATTTACAGAAGAATTTGGTTCTAATCATTTTGGAAAATATAAAAAACATGGTGAATGGGCATTTCCTGTATTCCCTAGCAACATGAGTTTAATTGGTTCCGTACCAACACCTTATATATTTGATGATAGAGCAGATTTTAGAGATGCTGCTGATCAAATTAAAGTACTCTATAATTTAGGGAAAGAAGAAAGAACAAATAAAGGAAAAGCGGCTAGAAAATGGGTAATGTCTGATGAAGCTATGATGACTTCTAAAAATATGTCTATCAATGTTATAAATTCTATTAATAAGACTTTAGAAACATTTACACCAAGACCATCTTACGATTTTATCCACATTAATGAACTACCAGCAAAACAAAACAAACATATAATTTCGTTATGAGTAAACCACTTTGCATAATCAGTAGCCCAGTAGACACTTTTAGTGGGTATGGAGCTAGATCACGTGATTTTATAAAATCTCTTATTAAAGTTAAAGGAGAAGAATGGGATATTAAACTATTATCTCAACGTTGGGGACAAACTCCATTTGGAGCATTAGATCCAAATATAGAAGAAGAAGCAGATCTAAAAAATCGCATCATAGGACAAGTAACTATGCAACTACCAGCAAGACCAGATGTATGGATTCAAATTACAGTACCTAATGAATTTCAACCTGTTGGAAGTAAATTTAATCTTGGAGTAACAGCTGGAATTGAGACTACCATCTGTGATCCTTCTTGGATAGATGGTTTGAATAAAATGGATTTAAATTTAGTTTCATCTGAACATTCAAAACAGGTATTTACATCTAGTAAATTTGAACAAAAAAATCAAGTAGGACAAGTTACTAATATTATTGAATTAAAAAAACCTATAGAAATTTTATTTGAAGGTGCAGATTTAACTAAATACTTTAAAATAACTGAAAAGAACGATTTTAATATTTATAAAGATTTAGATTCTATTAAAGAAAATTTTGCATTTTTATTCGTAGGTCATTGGTTACAAGGTGATTTTGGTGAAGATAGAAAAAATGTGGGTTATTTAATTAAAGCATTTTTAGAAACTTTTAAATATAAAAAAGTTCAACCTGCCTTAATTTTAAAAATATCACAAGGAGCTACCTCTATATTAGATAGAGATAGAATTCTTAATAAAATAGATGATATTAGAAAAACTGTTCATGGGGGTAAAAAAGCTAATATTTACGTAATACACGGCGATTTAACCGATGAAGAGATAAACGCCATATACAACCACCAAAAAGTAAAGGCAATGGTTAATCTTACAAAAGGAGAAGGATTTGGAAGACCATTACTTGAATTTAGTGTAGTAGGTAAACCTATTATTGCTTCTGGTTGGAGTGGTCATTTAGATTTCTTACCTTCAGAATTCGCAGGTTTAGTAGGAGGTACATTAAATAATGTTCATCAAAGTGCGCATGTTCAAAATACTATTCTACTAGAAAGTCAGTGGTTTAAACCAGATGATAATCAAGTAGGACATGCCCTTACTGAAGTTTTTGACAAATATAAAACATATCAAGAAAAAGCAAAACGTTTAGCATTTAAAAATAAACAAGAATTTTCGTTTGATAAAATGACAGAAAAACTAGACGAATTGTTAAAACAATATGTTCCTGAATTTCCTAAACATGTTGAAATTAAATTACCAAAATTAAAAAAGATAGAATAACATGAACGATAATTTAGTAAAATGTCCTCATTGTGAAGCCGAAATGTGTTATGAGTACCATAATCCACAATACATCCAATGGATGTGTTTTAACTGTGGGTATGGTAGTACATCACATATGGTTAAAGATAGTGACTTTGTAAAATCATCTAAAGAAGTATTACCTGAATTAATTAAAGATTTAGAATTTACAGATGAGAACGATTTTGTATGGTACCCAAGTACTATTAACATTCCTGAAAAAGGAATATTATTTCCTAATGGGAGTAATAAAGATAATTGGATGTGGGCTGTTGCTCCGTTAACTCTTATCACAAAGGAAGAAAAATCTCGTTTTCCTAAAAAACAAACACATAAAGTTGATTTGAGTAACATGCAATATTTTCCTAAAGAAGAATTTGCTAGAGCAGTTACTACCTTAAACGAGTTGTAAAAATGAAAATTAGTTATGCTATAACAGTTTGTAATGAATTGGAGGAAATTAAACGTTTAGTTTCTTTCCTCCTTTCAAACAAACGAAAAGAAGATGAGATAATAATCTTGTTTGATGATAAAGGTACTGAGGAAGTTTGGAATTATTTAATCCAAGTAGAAGGAGACATAGCGCTACTTCACAAAGCTCAATTTAAGAATGACTTCAGTGAATGGAAAAACAAACTGTCCAAATTATGCTCAGGAGATTATATCTTTCAAATAGACGCAGATGAAATCCCTAACTTAACCTTAATTGAACATCTCCCAGAAATACTTGAAATGAATCAAGGAATAGATGTACTTCTAGTTCCTAGAGTAAATACTGTAGAAGGACTAACCCAAGAACATATACAAAAATGGGGATGGGTAGTAGATAATCAAGGATGGGTTAATTACCCTGATTTTCAATGGAGAATCTACAAAAACACACCAGACATTAAATGGATAAACAAAGTACATGAAAGATTAATAGGGTACAAAACTATATCAAATTTACCTCAAATGGAAGCCTGTTCTTTATATCATCCTAAAACAATTGAAAGACAAGAAAAACAAAACGATTATTACGAAACATTATGAAAATACTAATTACAGGAATAGCAGGATTACTTGGAAGTAGATTAGCAGATTGGATTATTATTAATCATCCTGAAGTTGAAATTATTGGGATAGATGATTTAAGTGGAGGTTATATTGATAATGTTAATTCTAAAGTACAATTTCACCAAATTAATATAGCAACAGAACCTCATAAACTTAACACATTATTTCAAAATACACATCCTGATTATGTATATCATTTTGCTGCATATGCTGCTGAGGGATTATCTCCTTTTATTAGACACTACAATTATACTAATAATCTGTTATCTACAGCTAATATTGTAAATAATTGTATTAACTATGATATTAAACGTTTAGTATTTACATCTACAATGGCCGTATATGGACATGGTGAAGGAGGTATATTTCATGAAGATATGCGCCGTAACCCAATCGATCCTTATGGAGTTGCTAAAGCAGCTTGTGAACGTGATATTGAAATTGCTAATGAACAACATGGATTAGATTATTGTATTATTCGTCCTCATAATGTATTTGGAGCTAATCAAAATATTTGGGACAAATACCGAAATGTATTAGGAATTTGGATGTATTATCATATGGAAGGAAAACCTATTACTATTTTTGGTGATGGAACTCAAAAACGAGCTTTTAGTTATATTGATGATTCTTTAGAACCATTATGGAATGCTTCTATTAGACCTGAAGCATCTAAACAAATAATTAATTTAGGAGGAATTCATGAGTATAGTATAAATGAAGCCGCTCAAACACTTTCTGAAGTATTAGGTGGTGCTGAAAAAATCCACTTAGAAGGGAGACATGAAGTCCACACAGCTGTTCCTACATTCCAAAAATCTATAGATATTTTAGGTTTTGAACATAAGACTGATTTAAAAGAAGGATTAGAAAAAATGTGGAAATGGGCTCAAAATCAACCAAAAAGAGAAAGATTTGTATGGGATGATTATGAAATCGAAAAAGGAATTTATACATTCTGGAAAAAATAAAAATTATTATGGCAAACGGAATATATAAAATAACAGAAGACTTTGAAAAAGCATTAGCTGATTACACAGGTGCTCCTTATGTAGTAACTGTAGATAATCAAAGCAATGCTCTGTTTTTAGCATTAATGTATGAAAATGTAAAGGGACAAGAAATAACTATCCCATCAAGAACCTACCCATCAGTACCATGTGAAATAATCCATGCTGGAGGAAAAGTAAAATTTAAACCTGTAAAAGGGAAAACAATAAAAGGAGCTTATCAACTAGAGCCAACGAACGTTTGGGACTCAGCATTAAGCTTTACAGCAGGTATGTATAAACCAGGAACACACGCATGTATTTCTTTTACAGGTCCTTACAAACATTTTAAACTAAGTAAAGGTGGAGCTATATTAACTGATAATTATGAGGCTTATCTTTGGTTTAAACGAGCTAGATATAGTGGAAGAAGAGAATGCTCTTATCATGATGATCATTTTGACATGATTGGGTGGAATTTTTATATGATGCCTGAATTAGCAGCTAGAGGAATGCTTTTAATGAATCAATTTTACAACACTGATGGTACTCCTAAACATAATGAAGATTTAGAACTACCATACCCAGATTTATCTAAATTTGAAATTTATAAACAATAATGAAAAAGATTAAAAAACTATTTACGTGGCCAACTGAAAAACCAAATGTTTCCGAAAGTAACTATAATTGGTTTGGTGAGGGTAATGCATCAATATTACATCGGGTAATAAGTGAAAGAAATCCTAAATATATTTTAGAGATGGGAAGCTGGAATGGTTCTGGGTCGACAAAATTTATTTTACAACATGCGCCTGATGCTTATCTTGTGTGTATTGATCATTGGAGTGATGATGAAAATGATTATGTTCAAAAAGAATGTGGTATTGAAGAAATAAAAAAGTTATGGTATCAAATTGAGATTTTATTTGATACATTTTTAGTAAATACTTGGGAATATCAAGATCGTTTAACACCTTTTAAAGTTAAAACTGAAATTGGTTTACCACAATTAGGTAAATTGAATATACCATTTGATTTAATTTATATCGATGCACACCATGATTATGAAAGTGTATTACATGATTTAGAGGTTTCTTATAAATTATGGCCTAATGCTACTATAGTAGGAGATGATTATATGTGGGCTGGTGTAAAACGAGCTGCTCATGAGTTTGCAGAAAAAAACAATTTAGAAATAGTAGTAGAAGATAATTGCTTTTATTATAAAAATAAACTATGAAAAGAGCATTAATAGGTTATGGAGGTCATGCTCGTGAAGTAATGGCTCAAATAGGAGAAACTTTACCTTGTTTTGTAGATGATGTCTATGTAACTCAAAATTTATTATCTCTTTCATCATTTGATCCAACAAAGTATGAAGTTATGATAGCTATTGGATCTTCTAAAGCTAGGTATGACGTTATTCAAAGACTTCCTAAAAATACTAAATATTTTACATTTATTCACCCTACAGCTTTATTAATGAATGATATAGAAATAGGTGAAGGAAGTTTTATAGGAGCTTATTCAATATTAACTACAAATATAAAAATAGGAAAACATGCCTTATTAAATAGGGGAAATCAAATAGGGCATGATTGTACAATAGGGGATTATTTTAGTGCAATGCCTGGAGCTATAGTATCAGGAAATGTAGTTATAAATGATTGTGTTTATATGGGAAGTAATTCTACTATTAAAGAAAAATGTACAATACATAGTTTTGCAACAATAGGGATGAATGCATGTGTTGTAAAATCTATAAATAATTCACAAACTTATATTGGAACTCCTGCTAAAAAATTATGATACACGTCATATATAGACATACAAGTAATGTAAGTGGATTTGGAAAAAATCGACCTACATGGTTTTCTTATGAAAAAAGTTTAAATAATATTTTATCAACAATTGAGGGGGTAGATTTTGTAAAATTTCATCTGCTTTATGATGGTGTATTTACAGGAAAAGATGATAGAATTCACTGCCATACAAACTTTAGTGGGGGTTCAGATTGGAATTCGTATGTTTATGCCTGGAATTATATTAAAAAGTTAGAGTTACAAGATGATGATCTGATTTATTTGGCAGAAAATGATTATGCTTTTGTAGATGGATGGCCTTATAAAATAAAAGAATTATTTGAAACATATGATGAGTTAGATTATGTTACCCTTTATGATCATCCTGATAAATACAATACTAATATATACCCTGACTTACCAGCGTACTTATTTGTAACTAAAACTCATCATTGGAGATTAACACCAAGTACAACAGGTAGTGTTATATTTGGAAAAAGAATATTAAATGAAGATTTTGATGTTCATACATCTAATCCAAGTGATTTTTGGAGATTTAAAGAATTACATGATAATAGGTCTAGAACCGTTTTATCACCTATACCTAGCTTAGCTACTCATTGTGAAATAGAGCATTTAGCTCCTATAATAAATTGGGAAAAATTAAATAAAAAATGAAAACATTAGTAGTAATATTACAATACAATACCCATGAACTTACAGATAGTTTATACCAAACATTAAAACCATATGAAGAAGATGTATATGATCTTGTTGTAATTGATAATGGATCCGATAAGGAAAAAATTAGTCAATATGCAACATATGCTCTTGAAGAAAATGGTTATTATGGTGGAGGATTAAATGCCGCTTTAGGGCTTATTATGGAATCACCTCAATATGATTCTATTATGGTACTTAATAATGATATATTATGCCATGGTAAAGATTATGTAAAAACATTAAGACAAGAAATGTTTGATAATGATCTTATGATTATATCACCTTGTGTTTTAGAACCACATACTGGAGAACAAACATTATGGAAACCAATGAGACCATGGCATACTGGTTTAACTAGACTAGCTCCTTTTGTCGATTATCAAGCTCCATTATTAAAACGAGAATTTGTGGAAAAAATTTACCCTTTTAACGATAAATTAAAATATGGTTGGGGACAAGACCATCTATCAGGAATAATATGTGAACAAAATAACTGGAAAATAGGTGTATGTGATAAAGTACCAATAATACATCTAATTAGCCAAACTATAGAACAAAATCCTGAAACTTTATCTAGTGTAAATAATTTAGCTGAAAAGAATATGTTTGAATATTTTCAACAAGAAAATTTATTCAATGAATTTATTAGTATAAGAACTAAATCAATGACATATGAAGTATAATACATTAGCAACGTTACATATAATGTGGTATGAAAGTCAAATGATTAATGAAACTCTTGACTCTATACAACAAGCAATATCAAATGCTCAACATCCCGTACAACTGATTTTATGTTTAAATTCACAAACATATATTGAAAAACCAGATGAAGGGTTTACTCCAGAACAAATGTTTGATGTGTTTTTAAATCATCCTGTATTAAAAGATGCAATTATATTTAAAAAAACAGATAATGATCCTTTTTACAACATTGGAGATTGGACCAGAGAAATTTACGGACCCGAATATGAAGCAAAGTACACTGTTTGGTTAGAAAGTGATTGTTTAGTACCTGAAGATTATTTCTTCTTATTAGAAAATATTAATATAGATCACCCACACCTTATATCTTTATCAAATAGAAAAATGTGGGATTCTACTTGGGATGAAATAGAACACCCTTACATACAGCAAATTCCAAGAACTGGGCCTCCTGAAGAACCTCAAAGAAATACTCCTGAACCTTTTGGTGTAGGACATTATATAAATCAAGAAGATTTAAATAAATTTAATAAACAATATGAACCTGTTTTAATTAAATTATCTCAACCTAAAGTAGATGGGGCTATGGCTGCTGTATCTAATAACTTTCCTTATCCGTTTATAGCTGAAGGTGTTCATTTAGGAGGTCATGATTATTATATGGAATTGTTTATGAAAAAGAATAATATCCCTCAATATCATATGCCTACTAGATTAAAAGGACATAATTGTTCACATCCTAAAAAACGATTAGGAACAAGCACACCAAGAGGAGGAGAAGTATATAAAAAATACGAAAAACAATGCAAAGAACTTATTCATAAATTAATATTTAATACTTAAAATGGACAAAAATTCAAAAATATTAATAACAGGATCCACAGGAATGGTAGGATCGGCTGTTGTTAGAATGTTAAGAGAATTAGGGTATAATAATTTATTAACACCTCCTAGAAAAGAAGTAGATTTAGTAAATCCCCAAGATGTACAAGCATACTTCGCATATCATAAACCAGAATATGTTTTCTTAATAGCTGCTAAAGTAGGAGGAATACATGCTAATATGACTTACAGAGCTGATTTTATTTTTGATAATTTAATGATGCAGAGTAATACTATAAATGCTTGTAAAGAAAATAATGTTAAAAAAGTATTATTTGTTAGTAGTGGTTGTGTTTATCCAAAATATGCCGAAAATCCTATTAGTGAAGAGGCAATGTTAACAGGATTATTAGAACCTTCTAATGAACATTATTCAATAGCTAAAATAGCAGGTATAAAAATGTGTGAAGCTTACAATATGCAATATGGTTTAGATTATGCTGTTGTAATACCAAATAACATTTATGGTCCTGGAGATAATTATCATCCTGAAAATTCTCATGTTATGGCTTCTTTAATTAGAAAATTTCATGAAGCTAAGCAAAACGGAACTGATGTTGAGATATGGGGAAGTGGAAAACAAATGAGAGAGTTTGTTTATGTAGAAGATGTTGCAAAAGCATGTGTCTCTTTAATAGATAGTTCGTACATTGGGGCTTACAATTGCAGTAGTGAATATGAAATTACTATAAAAGATTTAGCTGAATTAGTAGCTGAAATTTTAGAATTTAAAGGTAATATTGTGTATAATACTGATAAACCTGAAGGACATCCAAGAAAAGGATTTTCATGTGCTAAACTAAAACAAACAGGATGGGATGCCTCAACATCATTAAGAGAAGGTATTCAATTAGCATATGAATGGTATAAACAAAATTTAAATAAATAATATGATAACTTACGCATTATCAACATTTAACACATTAAACTATTTAAAATTAGCAGTACATTCGGCAAGAGAAAATGGATACTATAAAGATGCTCCGTTTGTAATACATGCTGAAAATTGTACTGATGGTACTGATGAATGGTTAGAAGAAAACAAAGAACGATATAATTTAGAAATTTATATTGAAAAAAATGAAATACCTCGAGGAATAGGTGGTGGAATGAATTTCTGCGCTAGTAAAGTTAAAACAAAATATATTGGATTCTTATCTTCAGATTTCTACATGGCCCAAAATTGGGATAAAGAATTAGTAGATGTATGTGAAAATAACCCACAAGATAAAATATGGTCGTTTAGCTACAGAGTAGAACCAGACATATTTAATGATCCTAACAGTAGACCAGGAGTAATAAAAGTTCCAGTTGATGCATTTGGTGAATTTTATCATAACTTTAATGGTGATTTCTTTACAGAATGGAGTAATGAATTCGCTGCTTCAAATGATATAATATTTGATGTTCCTCAAGGAGTAAGTGGTGTTATTAAAAAAGAAGATTGGGACTATATTGGTGGAAACGACGACAGATTTGCACCAATGTATTGGGAAGATGCAGATATCTTTATTAGAATGTTAAATGAAGGGTTTAAATTTAAACTAACCAGTAAATCAGTATTATATCATTTTGCTTCTAGAACTAGCAGATTCCCAGACGATGATTTAAAACAAAGACCTGCTCATTTAGCAGCATATGAACAAAGAAGTTTACAACGTTTTGTAGAAAAATATGGTAAATTACCTAATCATGGGCCTTTAGGAGAATATATAGCTATGCCTATTATGGATGGTTCACCAAACAGAATAAATCAAAATAACTAATATGAGTAAAGTTGCATTAATAACCGGAATAAACGGAATGGATGGGAGTCATTTGGCTGATTTCTTATTAAAAAAAGGATATACCATTTATGGTTTAGAAAGACGTAGTTCTGGAGAAAACAGAAATAATGTTATCCATATTGAGGATAAAATTAATTTTATTAAAGGTGATCTAACAGATCAAAACTCATTACTTAGAGCATTAAAAGAATCTCAACCTGATGAAGTATACAATCTAGCCGCTCAATCATTTGTTGGAGAAAGTTGGAATACACCTGAACAAACAAGCGATGTAACAGGATTAGGGGTATTAAGAATGTTAGAAGCAATTCGCGAATATGGTTCTGATAAAATTAAATTTTACCAAGCATCATCCTCAGAGATGTTTGGACGTATGGTTGAAAATCCTGCTAAAGAAACTACTCCATTTTATCCACGTTCACCTTATGGTGTTGCTAAATTATACGGACATTGGATAACTAAAAATTATAGAGAATCTTATGATATGTTTGCTTGCTCTGGAATACTATTTAATCATGAATCAGAAAGACGTGGTTTTGAATTTGTAACTAGAAAAATAACTAATGGTGTTGCTAAAATTCATTTAGGATTAGCAGATTATATTTCATTAGGTAATCTAGATGCAAAACGTGATTGGGGTTATGCTCCTGATTATGTTGAAGCAATGTGGTTAATGTTACAACAAGATACTCCTGAAGATTATGTTATAGCAACTGGTGATACATGGTCTATTAGAGATTTTTTAGATGAAGCATTTTTAGTAGTAGGGATAGCAGATTGGGAACCATATGTTAAAATTGATCCTAAGTTTATGAGACCTGCTGAAGTAGATATATTAATTGGAGATTGCACTAAAGCAAAAACAGAATTAAATTGGAACCCTAAAACTAGTTTTAAAGATATGGTTCATACAATGGTTAATAACGACATAAAATTACTCCAATGATATCATTAATAATCCCAGCAACTACCTCTAACCAACATTATACAAATAATATAATTCGTAATATTAGAGATTTATATCCTAATGAAGACGAGGTTGAAATTATAGTTGAAGTAAACGATCAAGTCAATTTAGGTACTAATTACAATAATGCTGTTGCTCGTGCTAAAGGTGAAAAAATAATATTATTACATAATGATATGGTTTTGCCTAAAGGTTTTATAGAAACTATGGATAAACATATAAGTAAACGCGTAATAACGACGTATACTCGCATAGAACCTCCTATTTATATGGACACGTACCCTGGTAAAATTATTAAAGATTGTGGCTCGGATTTAGGTACGTTTGATGAAAGATTATTTAGTCAACTTCAATTTGAAGAAAGTTTAATCGATGGAGGTTCGCAATTATTCTTTGGATGTATGAAAGAAGATTATATTGGTATTGATGGAGATACTTTTAAAATGTTCTGTGAAGATGATGATTTACATTTAAGATATAAATTAGCAGGATTTGAACATAAAGTAAGTTCAGCTCATGTTTATCATTTTGTAAGTAAAACATCACGTGTTGGAGATTATCAAAATATTGAAAAAAACTCAAATCGTAATTTTATACGTAAATGGGGGTCAAGAACACCATCCGTAAAATATAACATTGCCTATATAGTTCATAATTGTCAATTACCTGCTTTAGAAACATTAGAGTTATTCTGTGATAGAATATATGTTAATGAGCGATTTGAAGTTGGTAGAATGTGGGATTATGTTGAATTAGAACAAGAAAATACGTCATTTGATTTATCTAAACGAGTATTAACTATAGAGAATAATGATCCATTATTAGAAAATGATATTGTAGTTGAATTCGATTTATTAAAATTTTCTCCTGAATCCTTTAATATTCTTCAACAATTACCTCAAATACTTAAAGAAAGTGGTGAACCTGGTACATTTGAGTTAGATATATTTAAGATTACTATTGCTTCAATGCCTGAATACCAAAATGATTTAATATTTATATCAAAACAATAATAATGGAAAGTATTAGTATATTAGACGAATTAAAATTATTCTTAGAAGCAGAAGGAGAAGATGCAATTACACCTGAAGAGGCAGCAATTGAATCGGATATGCAAAACCCAAAAACACCTAAGTTAAAACTAGATGTTAATCCAAACCCAACTAAAAAAGGTATTAAAGTACAATTTATATTACCTAAAGGGTATAGTGTATCTCAAAAAGAAGAGTTAACACAAAAACTAAAAACTAAGTTAAATAACGGATTAGAACCTCACATGTTAAGTGTAGATGTAGACTTAGATGTACCTTACGAAAATGTAATAGGATTCTTAATTAGATTAAGTAATATAAAAATGCTAATAAAATCAGCATTAGAAGGGGGAACACAAGCACCTAACGCAAGTGATACTCTTCCAGAAGAAGTATAACCATGGCTAGAAGAAAAATTCCTAATTTAAATGTACGTTTAGGATTTGGAGCTAATATAAATACACTCCATGAAAATCCTCAAGTACAAGAATTAATTTATAATAATCTGGTTTCAGGAATAAAAGATGCAAATGCATCTAAAAAGAATGAAGCTACTATTGTTGAATTACATTCAAGTGGGAATTATGTTCAAATTCATAGAAATGATTGGGTAAAATCATTAGAAAAAGCACAAAGATACTATTCTAACTTAGAACAATACGAAACATGTAGTGATATACAAAAATTAATTGAAGCTATTAATAGTTATGGAAGTAAACGAACATATAACACACCTTCAAGAACAAATTAATCAAATAATAGGTGTTAAAAGTACTTTAAAACGTCGTAAAAAAAATAGAGAAGATATCCAAAAAGGTATATTTCTTAATGTTATTCCTTTAATAGATCATGTTATTAATAGAGGAATAATATTAGAAGGTGATTTTGGTATTAATCCTACAAAATATGACGAATTATTCTTTCAAATTATAGATAGTTTACTTTATCTACATTTTGAACCTAAAGCAGCAGAGGTTATATTATTTTATCTTTATGAACGATATAATCCGGATGGGACTAATAACCCTATAGTAGATGCTAATGGAAATGAAGTTATGTTGGAAACCACAGAAGACTTATGGAACTTAGTACAATTTATTGAAACTAATCCTAAAAGAAAAAATAATGCCCAAAGCTAAACCATTAAGTAAGGAAGATATTGTCCGTGCGATGAAATATACTAAATCAAATCGTGCTGCCGCTCGTTATTTAGGTGTATCATATCAACATTATAAACCTTGGGCTAAAAGATATAAAATTGATGATGGTGATATAGAAGCACTTAATCTATTTGATTTACATAAAAACCAATCTGGAAAAGGAATACCTAAATATCTTCCTAATAAGCGAAAAGATCCAAATGTTAGGAATATAATAGAAACAGGAACAGGATGGGAATCATTCACACCAGAAAAAATAAAATCTAGATTAGTTGCTGAAGCTTTACTATTAGATGAATGCCATAGTTGTGGGTTTCATGAACGTAGGATAACAGATTATAAAACACCACTATTGTTGAATTTTAAAGACGGTAATAAATGTAATTACCTTTTAGAAAATTTAGAATTAGTATGTTACAACTGTTATTTCTTATATGTAGCAGACCCACTAACAGCAAATCAAGTTAGACATATTGAAGATAATACTGAAGTTAAAGAAGTAGCTCATGATTGGGATTTAAGTCCTGAACAAATAGAAAATATGAAATCTTTAGGATTATGGACAAAAGAAGAACCTAAAGAACCTGGTTCTGAATTTATAGCATACAAACATTAATATTTATAAACACAAATTAAGATTATGAACGAAAACAAGTATTACATCGTTAAAGTTGAATTTCAATCTATTGACGATAAAGGAAAAACAAAAAGACAAAAATTAGATTATTTAGTGGATGCTGTATCTGTAACAGAAGCTGAAGCAAAAATAACAGGATGGTTAGTGGAAAGAAACGAAAGAAATTTTGAAATCAAAGCAGCGATAACATCTCCTATCGTATATGTAATAGAGTAAAATGGAAGAAAATTTATGTGATAACTGTAAAACCCATCTATCTTGTGGGTGTCAAAGACGAACAGCATCTAATGGACAATCATGTTGTGACGGATGTATAGCCGATTATGAAGCAAGATTAGTAGCTACTAAACCTATTTCTCCAAGATAATTTGGCTACCTAAAAGAAGGTTCATATATTTACAAAAGAAGTTAAGGTTTTTAATTTCTGTATATATTTATAGACATAAAATAATAAAATGACAACGATTCAAAACATGCATCAATTTAATAGCGCAACGCTGAGACCAATACAAACGTGGTCGGATTCGTTATGTGGTGATGTCATTTTAGGCTTTAGTGCGTATAATAACGAACCGAAACAAGGAGACCGAGATCTGGTATGATATAGTTAAACACATATATAACATAAATCAAGACTCGGATCAAAATAAAAGATTCGAGTCTTTTTTTTAAAATAAATTTGATTACCTAAGACAGTAATCGTAATTTTACAAAAGAGTTCATTGACATATTGGATAAAGTTAAAAGGGAAGACATCCGGCTGGATCAGGAGCGACTCTTGAAAAGTCGTAGCAGGTAACACTGTTGTGGGTTCGAGTCCCACGTCTTCCTCAATATTGGCTTATAGTGTAACGGTTAGCACAAAACACTTTGACTGTTTTAGTCTAGGTTCGAATCCTAGTAAGCCAACAATAATTTCTGGTAGTAGAGGAGTTCGGTTTATCTCGCTCGCCTTGGACGCGAGAGCACGCAAGTTCGAATCTTGCCTACCAGACAAATTGCCCCTATAACTTAACGGCTAAAGTACTATACTTTTAATATAGGAATCCAAGTTCGATTCTTGGTGGGGGTACAAAAATTGCCTCGTTGGCGTAATGGAAGCGTATTTCTTTTACATGGAAATGGCAGTAGTTCGATTCTACTACGAGGTACAAAAGGGATGCTTCAGTCACTGGTGTGATAAGCGGTCTGTAAAATCGTTCTGTAAGAAGGTGTGGTTCGATTCCACAGTGTCCCACAATTGGACCTTTGGTATAGCTGGTGCGTACGCTAGTCTGAAGAACTAGAGGAGTAGGTTCGATTCCTACAGGGTCCACAATCGGGTTTGTCGTATAAAGGCTATTACGGAGAGCTGTTAACTCTTTTATGAAGGTTCGACTCCTTCCAAGCCCGCAAAATTGCTCCTATAGTAGAATGGTTAGCACACATCTCTGATAAGGATGAAATGGAAGTTCAATTCTTCCTAGGAGTACAAAATGGAAAGTAAATCAACATGGTGTTGAGTCCGCCTGCTAAGCGAGGCGTTCGGGTAACTGGATTCAGTTCGATTCTGATTCTTTCCTCAAATACCGACTTGATCAGGTGATCGAAAATATCTCATAAGTATTTTCAGAGTGGATCGTTACCACTAGTCGGTACAAAATTATACGGGTAGGTAGGAAGTTAAGAAACGTTACTCAAAAAACGACTTAACGAGGTAAAGCGTTAGAATAGTAAAATTGAGTAAGCGTTATTAAAGTAGTATAATTTATATGGTGTTTCTAGCTTATTGGTAAAGCGCTTGACTGTGAATCAGGAGAACAGGGTTCGATACCCGGTAACACCCAAAATGCCCCTGTGGTGAAAATGGTAAACACACCAGGCTTAAAACTTGGCGCTCAGGCTTGCTGGTTCGACTCCAGTCAGGGGTACAAAAATATATGTTATGACTATTGAATACTTAAAAGAACACGGAAAGGATGTTTGTGGTGTATGTGAGCCAGCTAATATTGGTGGAAAATACGTAAATCAAACTGTTGATGGTTTAAGACTTTGGAAATGTGAAGGTAGATATTATTGGGTTGAATCCGATAATGTTTCAATAGTTTATGATACTTTATTAGATGGTTAAAAGGTGTCCTGCATCTGGTCTTATAGTTTAATTGGAAAAACTTATCGCTACGAACGATAGAACAAAGGTTCGACTCCTTTTAAGACCTCAACCGCCCTATTAGTTAAACGGATATAACAAATCTCTTCTAAAGATTAATTCTAGGTTCGATTCCTGGATGGGGTACAAAAAAATCGCTGATGTCCTCATAAGTTCGACATTAAAGGTATGTAATGATATCAATACCCGTAGGTTAAGCGATATCCTACAAATGCGTCACAGGCTAAGGTAGCCAAATGGATTCCAACCCCATAGGACAGAGTTCGATTCTTTGGTGGCGCGCAAATATATTGTTTCATTAAAAAAAGTAAATCATGAGTAAGTATCAAAAAACACTAGTAGTGGATTCAAGCTTTATCGCGAGATCAGTTATAAGCGCAGAAAGGGCATTTGTGATTTCTTACAAAGGTAATGCTGAAATAATAGCTGAACACCCAGAAACATTTGGGTTAGTAAATCCTAAATTAGAAATTTATAAACCTTCTATTATTAGAGTGTTTACATATGTTAAACAACATATTCATAAAGTGCCTCTAACAAGAGAAAATATTTACAAAAGAGATAATTATGAATGTGTTTACTGCGGATGTTCAAATCAAAGAATATTGACATTGGATCACGTAGTTCCCCAATCAAAAGGAGGAAAAGATTCATGGGATAATTTAGTAACAGCTTGTAGACCTTGCAACCATGAAAAAGCAGATTTAACACTAGAAGAATATGGAAAAGACATCCCAGAACCTAAACGACCACATTATTTAATGTTACTAAGACAGGTTCAAGATATTCCAAAAGAATGGGAATCATTTTTATTCTTTTAGTTGGAAAACCAAAAATAATTTCTTATATTTAGGTATAAGAAAATAAGGGCAGGATGGTCTTGGAGGCCGGCTGGATTGCAAACTCAGCGGAGTAAGTTCGATTCTTACCTTGCCCTCAATAATAGCCCGAGTGGTGGAATTGGCAGACACGGCGGCCTTAGAAGTCGTAAACTGAGAGTTCGAGTCTCTCCTTGGGTACAAATTAGAGTTAGCTTATAGTAAAGCAGCAGGGGCTAACCTGCAGAACGGATACGAAAACCGGCTCTAATTATTTGCTCCCGACGCACAAATGGTGGTGCACCGGATTTGTAACCCGGAATAGAGCCAGTTCGATCCTGGCCGGGAGCTCAGCAGTCATTTGAATTAGCACTAGGACAATGACTATCAACGGAGGAAGCTAATCTCACGGTTGATCCTGTAGGTTGCGACTGGTACGCATAAAGAAACTCCTACCAGGTAAAGTAGGTGTATGGCACTTTTCAATAGCCTAAGCTTTACCAAACTGCGACTATCGTATAATGGTCATTACTTTAGACTTCCAATCTAAAGATGAGAGTTCGATTCTCTCTAGTCGCTCAAGGGTGTGTGGGAACCCAAGAATATGTGATGAACATATACCCACAATCTGCTGCGTTAGTGAAGGGGTTAACACGTATCACTTTCTATGATAAGGCACGGGTTCGAATCCCGTACGCAGTACAATAAGGGGTCATAGCTCAACTGGCTGAGCGCTATCCTTGCACGGTAGAGGATGTGGGTTCGAATCCCATTGGTTCCACAATAGCTTAATCGACTTTGACAGATTTGACAACTTGGAATAGACAAGTAATTTGGTCTGTCAGTCCAGTTGGAGTGGACGCCTGCCTGTCACGTAGGAGATCACGGGTTCGAGTCCCGTACGGACCGCTTATAAACTGCGTTAAGGTGTAAAGGTTGCATCCTGGTCTCATAAGCCAGGGGGGTGGTTCGAGTCCACGCTACGCTACAAAGGACTAAATGGCGGTGTCAGGCACCCACTGCAGAGGGTACAAAGAAGAACCTGCTTTATATGCCTGCGAGATATCATCTCGCCGGATAACACATTTAGTCTATTTGTCCTTTTAGCTTAGTTGGTTAGAGCAGCTCGCTCATAACGAGAAGGTCACAGGTTCGAGTCCTGTATAGGACACAAAATTTTATCCAATATTTTAGTAAAAAGACTTGTATACGCAGGTCTTTTTTTATATCTTTATACATTAAATAAAAAGTTATGAAACTAGTATTAGAAAAAGGACAACAATTGTTCTTTACATCAGACACACATTACTCACACTCAAACATTTGTAGTGCTACTACAAACTGGTCAGTGAATGATGGATATGCTCGTAAATTTGATTCATTAGAAGATATGAACCAAAGACTAGTTGATAACATTAACAACATGGTCGGTGAAGATGATATCTTAATACATTTAGGTGACTGGTCATTTGGAGGGTTTGATAAGATTGAAGAATTCAGAAGTCAAATCAACTGTAAAAACATTCACTTGACATTTGGAAACCATGATCACCACATTGAAAGAAACAAGGAAGGAGTACAGAGACTATTTTCTTCAGTACAACATTACTTAGAACTAGAAGTTGTAAGACCACTTACTAAGTCAATGAATGAAAAGTTTAAATTCGTTTGTATGCACTATCCAATTGCGTCATGGCATGATATGAACCAAGGAGTAATTCACTTACATGGTCACGTTCATTTACCTTCACACTTACGAATAGCAGAGGGTAAAGCAATGGATGTAGGAGTAGATGGAAATGGTTTAGATCCAATTTCATTAGACGAGATACTTTCAATTATGAAAGATAGAGAAGTTAAAAAATTAGCCTTACCAAAGGATCACCACGAAAAAAGAATATAATATGAACATAATATTTTCATACACTCCATCCAAGGTAAAAGAACCTAAATGGTATAAATTTTATAATACTGAAGAGTTTAACATAACTACTCAGAGAGATTATACAGTAAGAGCAGCAGCAAGTCTGGATTTAATACCAGAACCTAAATGTTTTAGTCTAGAATTTTTAAGTAAACATGGAGATCATAGTAATGTAATGTTAAAAAAGAAATTAAAATGAAAGAGTTATTATGTTATTTAGGGTTTCATAAATGGACTAAATGGGAATTTACATATAATGGATATAAAATTTTGAAAATACCTCATCAAAGAAGAGAATGTAAAATATGTGGTAAAATCAAAATAAAGCAAATAATATGAAAGAGTTATTTTTATTAAGAGGATTACCTGGAGCAGGTAAAACAACATTAGCAAATTCAATAGGAGGATCATGGTTTGAAGCAGATCATTTCTTTCTTAACGAGAAAGGTGAATATGAATTTAATCCTTCAAATTTAAAAGCAGCCCATAAATGGTGTAGACTAGTAGTTGAAGAATCAATGTCAAAATGGAATGGAATAAACCCAGATGAAAAGATTATAGTATCAAATACATTTACTCAGGAATGGGAAATGCAACCATACTATGATCTAGCAGAAAAATACGGATACAGAGTTTATTCTTTGATTGTAGAAAATAGACATGGAGGAGTAAACGAGCATGGAGTACCAGAAGAA
>Ga0181350_1000003_pt1 | contig 105316 bp, 157 predicted proteins | sample Su13VDMM110DCMD_FD_130105 | JGI IMG/M metagenome (GOLD analysis project Ga0181350, IMG submission 130105) | Freshwater viral communities from Lake Michigan, USA - Su13.VD.MM110.DCM.D | ecosystem: Environmental > Aquatic > Freshwater > Lake | place: USA: Michigan | collected 2013-07-16
AGAGTGCAGTGTTTAAGAAAAGTGTTACCGCTAACCAGGCTGTAACAGCTTGAATAGCTGTACTTGAATTAAATAGGAACGGTACTATAATAAGGTATGTCTGAAACAGAATCATCACTTGAAGCGGAAATTATTCACCTTGTTGAAGTAGTTAAACTCTTACAAGAGGAGGTTAAATTGCTGCAACGAGATGTTTATATTTTGCAAAGTAATACTACCACAACAAGATCGCACGTAGGAACATTTATACAATAACAATATGAAACATTTAAAAATTACGCATCTTAAAACACTTAACCGGCTTGCAGCAGGTTTATTTTTATTGTCAGGTGATACATTACTCGCAGGGTTATTTTTAATAATTGCTGAATCAGTGACAATCATAGAGGAACTTTGATATCATAAGGTATGACCAACAACCACATTGTTTTAATTGATTATAGCGATTGTACGAACGAGTATCGTGAGTTTGAATCGTATAAGCAGGCTTTTGACTTTCTCAAAAACACGCTAGAGCCTGACGAGAATGTTGAGTATGCTCAAATTGTTCGTGCTGAGCATCAATACAGCTGGTCGAATCCAAACTGCTCATCGGAGGGAGATTTCTAATATGAAGAGTTTAATTTTTGTAGCTCTGTTGTGCTTATCATTCTGTTCGTGTATTGCTGTAGACCCTTACACAGTTGTATATGGTCCTGCAACTGTTCAAAGGTATTACACTCCAACTATCATTACCACATATGGTTCTACGTATGTAAGACCATACTACGTAAGGCCTTATTATACATCTATGTATTACAATCACTACTATCAATCTAGATATTATCGTAGTTGTCGTTAATAAACTAATGCCAGTATATCGTATACTATAAATATACTAGATGAGAGTAACTTTAATTGAGTATGATAGCGGACGTATACGTTATATCTCTGCCGACATTTATATCTTAAAGCCGGACCCTAACCGTAAACACAAGTATATAGCTTGTGATAAGCGTAACTATGCGTGGATTGATAACTATACACATATAAAGAAGCTAACGGATACTGTGTATAGAAATAATTCCGGTTATTATTTTCTAACAGAAGAGCATCCTTTCTTTAACGCTCCGCTTATTAATAGATCTGCTGTTAAGAATAAACTAGATGATAACTTTTTAATATCACACCTACTTGAAGGTATTAGATATCATGTTAAGAAATCTATATTAGAAGCTTCAGCACACTATAATAAATAGTGTTATGGCTGTTATGATTATTAATTATCTTATATATGCGATGATAGCTCTATCGCTAATACCTGCAATTTTAATTTTTATAGCAGATATTATTAAATATAGAGATGATGACTGATGTTAGATTAGAAACATTGCTAGTTGTTATAATAAGTTGCTTACTCGCTTTTATCTTAAGCTTTAAGATTAAAAGAATGAAATAACTCCTTGTTATTAATAGACAGTACTGTATAATAAGACATGGATAATAAAGGCGCATTACAACTTGAACTCATGTCTGTTAAAAAGAAGATCAAATTGCTAATGAATTTTAGAAATTATGGAGATGTTCTCGGCAAATCTAAGGAAGATGATAAAAGAGACTTAGCTGCTCTTGTTACAAAGCAAAAAGAACTCATCGGAAGAATTAAAAAGAAAGTCGAGGATTACGATAAATAATCATACATGCGAGTAAACTTTGTACAGCTACATTTTGCCGAAGAACAGCGTAGCTACCGCTATAAGGATATTTTAAGGCATTCCAATAGCTCTATTGAGGGACCTGAAGCTCTAGAGGACGGTTACTACGGTTGGAAAAAAGAAAAAGACTTTGCATGGTTTGATAATGGTGATAATGATTATGTAATTGCTTTTTACGAGAACCATCCGTTCTTTAATTGTATGATCTTACGTTATGCTGATAATTTATTATATGATGCTGGTGGGTATGCGTCTTATTCACCTGCTAGTGAGGTAGTAGAACCCTGGTTTAAAAAGGTTCTTACTAATTACAGGAGACGTCAAAAGAGAAAGTAACTACTAAATATTAACATGAATCGAATTAACTATGTTACTTTACATTTGAAACGAACAGAAGACCAGTTTGAAGTTGATAGTATTGATATTGATAAAGACCGCTCTGAAGAGGATAATACACCCTTTAGTGAATTGTCAAATACATCAAAAGATAGTACATTTAAATACTCTGCATTTGAAACGAGATTCGGTACGATGGTAGAAATAGGTCTCAGCGAAAGATGTCCTATGTATAATTTTTCCCTTGTATGGGATGAATACAGTGAACGTGGACTTACTAATGCTGAAACTTCTGATGCTATAGCTGATTTATTCATTAGCTATTTATTTTCGCAGGGTCTCGATAGCATCGAGTAAGTTGAACAGTAAGGGAACTTCGATATAATCATGGTATGGGACACCGAAATTATATCACGCTTGTCGACGAAATTGTTCGTAATGCTCGTAAGGAAGTAGATTGCTTTGCTGATACTAAAGAAGAGGTAGAGAGTCTCTGCGAGTATCTTGAACGCAGCATCCAAGAGCTCTGCAAGAATGTTAAAGATGGCTTCACGGAACTCTGATATCATAGACATATATGGAAGTAGAATTTGATCGCGTTGAGGATGGTATGATTCAATACAAATGCACCGATACAAGCGGTAGGGTATATGGTGTTGCAGATACTATTCAAGAAGGAATGATTATGGATACAGTCGTCATTGATATGGATACATATGATGAAGTAGAGGATAGTGAATTATTTAAACGCATTGTAACAGCACGAGCGATTTACCTCAACGATAGTTACGAAGCTCTTGAAGCAATGAAGGAACTCTATTAAAATAATAGTATGGCAACAAGAAGTACAATTAGTCTAAAAACAGAAAGCGGTTATAGTACAATTTACTGTCACTGGGATGGATATCCTTCTCATACTGGTAGGTTGCTGAAAGAGCATTATGATACACAAGAAAAAGCAGAAGAGTTAATCAAGCTCGGATCTCTTAGCTACCTTAGAAAGTTCGTCAAACCAGGTGATGGAGTGTCTCATACTTTCGATGAACCCGCTACCGATGTAACTGTTGCGTATTATCGTGATCGTAAGGAGGGTGCAGTTCCACATATTAGCGGATACGAAGATATTAATAGTGTCTATCAAGATGGTGAAGATTACAATTATGTATTTGAAGATGGTAAATGGTGGCTTGTTACAAAGGATTATCTTTATTGTTTAAATAATAATTTTTAGCTTGAGCCCTTTCGAAAAGTTAAACCTTTCGCATCAACGGCTGAATAAAGTTTAAAGGAACACTGATATAATAATAGTATGCAAGACAACGACGAACTCTTCGACAATTATATTCAACAAGAATTCAACGGATACTTTCGCTTGGAAGGAACTGAAGGTGTACGCAACCTAGAAAAACTCTGCGAGGGTCTTGGCTATCGCGATGGGCAATTCATCGGGCAGCATTATATATTAAACTTCCTTGCTGATAATCCAGGAGCGATTGAGAAGCTCTTTGAATTCATTCAAGAGGGTGTTAGCAATCCATACAATACAGAATGGGCTGAAGCTCTCGACCTTGAGAGCTACGCACACGAGGAAGAAGACGAAACTACGGAACACTAATATAATTAAGAGTAATGAAGAATCTGAATAGTTACGTTGAGAAGGTCTGGGCAGAGACAACGATTGAAGGTAAGCTCTCTGCATTCACAGAACTAGTAAACAACTCTCACGCAAAGAAAGAAAAAAAGGCGTTAACGCTGCGTCAAGCAGCGCGATGCTCTATGCAGAAGCTCGATAGCCTGGCTGTAAATTACTCGATGGCAGGTGAAGGGTTAAAAGTATTAAGCTGATATCTAAAAAACACCTTGATAAAACAAGGGAACAATTCTATAATAATAGAGAAGACGGTAACGTCAACAACAAACAAACATAATAATATGAAGAAGACAAATGAAAGCTGGAGCCAATACCTCAACAACAAAAGTGTCCGTCCTAAGACGTTCAACGTCACCATGCGTCGTAATAGCCGTGGTGAGTTCATTGTAGTAGGCGGTCAGTCGCTAATGGAAGCAAAGGATGGTTACAATAGTGAGTGGGTTAAGGTTAATAGCCGCTCACTTGTGAAGGCAATTACCGAATCCGGTATCGTTGCACTGTAATATAAACTAGCATAAACCCTACTGCGTGTAATGCGCAGTAGGGTTATTTGTTTATAAATATAAATACTCTCATGGAAAAACAACACAACATTTACGATACGTATCTTGAGCTCCAAACAAAACGTATCGATAAGACAATCACAGATGAAGAGAAAGAAATTTTGCTAAATATATGCACTTTATTTTTAAATGACCTGCTTAGTGAGAGGACCTCGTCTGAGGAAGTTTAACGGAACACTGATATAATAATGGTATGAAGACGTTATATATTATTAAATGCCAGTCTAAAGAGTGGTACGGGTGTTGTGATAATATCGGTGATCCTGCACATGGTCGCTACAAGATGAAAGGTGGACAAGACTTTGTCATCGAAGCAGATGATCAGCAAATGGATGACGAAGAGGATAAGATCTTCGCAAACTTTAACGAGAAGTACGACAAAGTCGGTCGCTTCTACCGTTATGAAGCAAAATCGATCGACTGGTACAGTGAACCGGTTGTGGCAAAGTTTGTCGATGGTGAAATTATCATCCCCTTTACCGACTCTCTCGACGGAACTTCCGTATAATTAGACATGGAGAATAATATGATAGCAATTGGACCTATTGAAATTAAACAACGCAACGGCGATTACTTCTATGTGGAAGTTTTTCGTGAAGGTGATAATCTTATTACTGGAACGTTTGCTAATGCATGCTTCCTTCAGGATGAATGGACTGTTAGTATTTCTGAATGCGGATCTCTACAAGAGGCTTTAGAATCCTTATACGAAATTCTTGAGGAAGTAGCACACGAAGAAATTGCAGCATAAAAATTATGAAAAATATTACTAAATGGATACAGGGATTTGTAGCAGGTGTTAGAACAACTCATCCCTACATTAGAGAGGTTCAAGAGGAGTGGCAATCACGTGTACTAAACGATACAGAGAGCTATACAAGCTTTTGGGCATGGCAAAAAGGTTACAGTGCAGCTCACAGTCTTTGTGAGACGTTTGGAAGGGAACACTAATACAATAATAATATGGAATACAATACTACATCCCCGCTGCTAGATCTCGCAATGAAATTTAAGACAGAACAAGCGTTTGATACAGGTTACACAGCACTTAAAGGTAATGCCTTTTCGTTCGATAATTACAATACAGAGAAGACACTCAGGTTCTTTACGAGTGAGGTACGTGATAACGCAGTACTACATCTTAAATCATTACTTGAGGAAGGTACTGACTTTAGTCTTGCTGACTTTATCTGATGAAGACTTATCTCTATTGGGAGTATACGGAGCCTTATCCTGAGCATCCAACAGAGATGACTGTGGAGGACATTCTAAAGGTCTATTGGGAATACTTTAAGAAGCGAATGGATGCAAAGTTTGGACCTGAATATTATCTGACTACAGAAGAATGTTGTATCGAGGATTGGGCCGTAGTTAACTGGGCGTGGCTAAAGGAATGAGTACGCTATAAATATACTATGTGAGATACACTCTATACACAAAACCATCACATAGCTCTCATAAAGGAGAATGGGCAACGTTTCCTAATGCTTCGTTGCAATATGATGAACAACAAAACGCAGTAGTTAATCAGTCTGGTACTCCTTATGATATTGATAAGTCTCTAGATAATGGTATACTTATCGGCAAAGGTCGTAGCGGCGATAAGATCGCAGCAGTACCTGAGACACATCCTGCATTCAATATGATATTCTTTCATAAACTGTTGTATGATTATGGCTTAGGAAGCAGAATGGCACGTCGTGCTTATCTTTTGAATTTATTAACTATAACCTTAAATAAGTTAACAAACATATGAGATATAGTTACTTAGAAATATTTGTAGAAGATATTGCTACCGCCGCGGACCTCCGTCACGATACCTATAATTATAATAAGGATTCTTGGGATCCTGATTGGCATGATACTAAAGAGGGTCTTAGCTTTTATTTCAACGATCAAGACGAACGACTCTTAATGTCTGGTTCTATAAGAATACCTGAAACGCACCCCTTCTTTAACTTTGGGCTTTTAGAGAAGCAACAATACGGTAGAAGAGCAGGCTTTGACCTTAAGCTTTATCAGCCAGTAGAAGAATATGTACGTGTGCGATTAGCTAAAGCTGGTGTACCGATGACAGTAGACGAAGCGGGTGGAGACGACGAGAATCAATAGTATACAAGCGAGAGAATGAAATAATCTAACGGAACACTGATATAATAAAGTATGGCCACTAAGTTAGATGAAATGATGGAACGTGTATGCATGCTTGAAGACCTTTTCGAGTCAGCGGTTGCAGAGGATGATCGCTGGACTGCCAATAAGGCTCTACTGGAGTTGGATGAGATTAACAAACAGTTGGACGAGCTTGAAAGGGAACACTGATAATATCAGTTATGAGCCTTGAGAAAGCAATTCAAAATAAGAAAGAATATCGCCAACCTTATCGCGGCTCGAAAGCGTTTGATTGCTCTTGCCGCAATCATGGCAGCTGCGGTTACTGCGAAAGCAATCGCACACTCTTTGATAAGAAAGCACGGCTGCGCGTTGAAGGTCAAGTGGATGAATGGTTTGGTTACTGGAACCTTCCAGATCCTCATGATGCGAGCAGCGATGCATATGACGAGCGTCTAAAAGAAATTGGTATTGATCCTTGGGACTTTGAGACGCGTAAAGAATTAGACGTATAGGAACACTGATATAATAAGGTATGAAACCTGAACAACAAAGAATCGCCATCGCGGAAGCGTGTGGTTGGGTTAAAGAAGTGGGAGTCACCGGAATTCAAAGGTGGAGAAACAACAGTGGTGAATTATACGAATACATTCCCGACTACCTCAACGACCTCAACGCGATGGCAGCAGCCGAGTCCATCATCATCAAGGCTGGGGCGCAAACCATTCGGCTTTATGAGGACGCACTCCAAAGGTTTGTTGCTAACATCGTATTTGCCACCGCCGCCCAACGCGCCGAAGCCTTTTTGAAAACACTGAACTTATGGAAGGAACACTGATATAATAATGATATGCGATACACTACTAAGCCAGTTACTAAGCCTGATCCTGTCTCCGTCCTGAAGCACATGGACATCTCAGCGTGTGTGTTCAAACCAGAACCACGAACGAATATCTATTTGCGTACACCAGCATACCGTAAGCGCAAATCGATCTCTTTGAAAGGGATGACAAATAGTGAATGTTATTGAGTATATAGAATATATGGTAGAGAGTGATAAATAATGTTAACGCATTATGAGGTACGTTTACATATCAGCTCCCAATGAGAAAAAATATCTACTCTTCCATAGAGCACTTGCAAGTGAGGAGAATGGTAAGGTGTCATTAGATTATTATAAATCAGGTTTGAAGCGTCATTTTACTGCTACTTTTAAGAGTAAGGATGGTATATTGCTCAATATCAATCGGTTTAATGTTAATATAGTAGATTACAATATGTTCATACCAGAGACGAATCCTTATTTTAATATGAATGTACTAGGTGACGCATTTCCATATCTAGATAAGTATCAACCAGAGGTGAGGGAAGCAGTCAAGAATAATGTGTATACAACTTTTAAAAGGGTATTGAGAGAGTACAAGGTGTCTTCTGAGTAGCTAGGATGAACTAAATAAGCATATGCAGAAGCAGTATATTGATATTCGGAGCGGTACCAAGCGTTACTTTAAAGACAAAGAGATGACGATTCTCCATCGCTTGGATGGTCCTGCAGTTCAATACGCTAGCGGATATAAAGAGTGGAATGTTGATGGTAAACTTCATCGCACTGATGGACCAGCAATTGAATATCCTGACGAAGGGAAGGCCTGGTATATAAATGGGGTGTTTATTTTTAGTATCTCTAAAGATGGTACGCTACGGACTAGGATGCAATAATATGGAACGCTATACAGATACAATTTCAGGAGAAGAGCTTTATATACATATTGGTCCAGGAGGTAGTAAGAATTACTACAAAGATAAAGAACTCGACATCCCTCACCGCGTAGATGGGCCAGCATTTGAAAGTGATGATAGGGGTAAAATGTGGTATGTTAATGGTAACCTTCATCGGCTTGATGGACCAGCTGTTATATCTGCCATAGATAGTAAAAAGTGGTATGTTAATGGTACCTTTATTCTTGAGGTAAATCATAAAGATAAGATAATCAAAAGGATGAGTTAAATAACAGTAACACCAATATGGAAGAACAGTATATTGAAATTAACGAAAAAGGTTATAAGAACTACTTTAAGGATAAAAAGAAAACAATTCTTCACCGTGAAGATGGTCCAGCAGTTGAACATGCTGATGGATATCGAGCATGGTGGCTAAATGATAAACTTCACCGTCTAGATGGACCAGCTGTTGAATATTCTAGTGGAGGTAAAGGGTGGTTTGTTAATGATGTGTTTATTTTTGGGGTAGATAGTAGCGGTCAGTTGATCGAGAGGATGGAATAAAGTAAGGGAACTCTCATATCATTAGGTATGACTGCTACCAAACCACAATTCGATCGTAAACGACACGGATCCTTATACGATCGCGGCTCAGCTGATTCTTACTATCGCCGTTCTGCCGCTCCTCATTGGTATCCAGAGGGATCGTTTAAGGGTGTGAGGGTTACTGAGCTCAATGCTGCAGAGAGGGCTGAATACAATGCTGGCTACACCGCGAATGAGGAAGCTGGTGACTTTAAGGAATGGTAAAGGAACACTGATATAATTAGGTATGACCGCTGAACAATTACTCGACTTTCTTATGACTCAAACCTTCGCTGATTTCTACAAGGACGAACTTGAAGATTATATCACTGGTGAAGGTAGTCAGAGCAAGGAAGATATCATCGGCAATCTTAAGGAGCTGATGAATAAATAGTCTTGATGAGATATAGTATTCTATTGGTTGATGTAGCAGTTAATGGTGTTGATATAATAATTACGGCTGGTGCGTGGACAACTGCAGTAGGTAATGGAGATGATATAAAGGTGAATAAAGGTAATCTTAACAACTATTCATTACCGGTAGTGAGTGAAGACGGGGCAAGAATGTATTACTTAAAAACAGATCCGAATAAGCACTATCTGTTACTCATACCAGAGACACATCAATACTATAATAGTTGTATATTAATGTATAACTTCGATCAAGATGGCGATCAAGATGGCTATGAAGGTAGCCAAAGAGTAGTGGAGATGATGAAGAAAATGTTCAACAAAATAAGAAGAGAAATATACTAACGCATATGAGATATTCAACATACACATTTACTCATACCGGAGAGCTTATTATGGCTCCGGTAATGTGCTTCACTCTCGATGCTAAGCAACATGAGTTTATACCGCACGCCCAAAATGAGTACATTAATGATAAATGGAGGAAAACATTTCATCTTGGGCCGCATCATGATGGGGAAGTAGAGGTCACAAAAGCATCAGATAATATATACAAGGGTATACTGGATCTCGACTATGAAAAGACTTACTGTATTATTATACCCGAAACGCACCCTATGTTTAATGCCTATCTACTTTTAAATTATAATATGAATGATGAGTTGTTTGAAACAATACAAGCACTAATGAGCCATCCGAATGCACAGTCACCGATTCAGCCGATTAGAAGGGTATTAGAGGTAATCAATAAACAGATAAATAAATACTGAACGGGCAATAAAATGTTCTAAAAATACAAGAAAGTGTATAAAAAAGAAGCAAAAGCGATGGGAACACGAGTATAATAAGAAGAGAGAGATACTAACGCATGGCTAATAAATGAAGTTGAATAATATCAAAAGTTATTTAATATCAATGTGTTATATATAGCCTTGATAGTGAATGACTAATCGGAAATACCTGAATACACATGAAATATAAGGAGAATACAGAGGAAGAGCTGCGAAATAAGGTAAAAGGAGCGTTTCAAATGTATAATACCGCGCTACTACCGTTAGAGGAATGCATCGATGAAGTAATGAGGCTAATGAAAGCAGAATACAATCGAGGATACGCAGAAGGTTATTTAATTGCATACGAAGAGCACGCGTAAGGAACACTGAGATAATAAGGAGCACTATGAAATTCACTGATTTACTAAAGAACTGGATCGATGCCCGTGAGAGTTACAATGAAGCGTGTCGCGATGAACAATACAACTACCCATATCTCGATGAACTGTACTCGATCATGGTCAAATACGAGCATCAAATCAACGATGTCATTGAAAGACTCGAGGCCGCCTGTGAGTAATACTGATCTAAACTGCAACGCCTACGAAGAAACTGGTTTTGGACGCTTAGTCAGCATGGGAACACTAATACAATAATAACATATGACATCAGAACAAGTACTAGACATGATCACAACACAATCCTTCGCAGAGTTCCTTGCTTACGAGCTTGAGAACTATGTAACCGGAGACGCACTCGCACTGCCGCGACATCAGATGATTCAAGTCATCGAGCGCCTGATGCCTGTATGTCCAATTGAGCCTGAAGTTCGGCAAGAGATTCGCAATGAAGTTATCCAGGATCTCCGCACGGAACTCAGCTCGATCATGAATGAGCTGTTCGATACCATCTAAGGGAACACCGATACAATAAGGAGCAATGCAAATGGAAATCAACGCAATGACACGATACGAAAAACTAGAATACCTCCTCGAGACCTGCTCATCTGAATTCATTAAGGAGTGTCAGTTCCTTGATGAGATGGTCAGCTGGATGGAAGAGGATGATTTCTCCAAGTTCTTCACTCATATCTGCTCACAATGGGAGATTAAAGACCCTACCGAAGAGGACGAAGAGGATGAGACAAATGAGTTCGTTGTCGAGGATGATCAGTTTATCTTCACAGCATAAGGGAACTGCCGTATAATAAGGATGTCGAGAGAAAGTAAAACAAACCAACCAAATAATCAAATGACTGCTACTAAGAAATATTCGTTCGTTACCATCGTTGCTCCTACTGAAGTCCGTGCTGAGTTTACTCATGTCCGTGAGGATATGATGACGACTGACAAGCAGCTGATGCAAGCTCTCTGGAACATTGCAATGCGCGACATGGGTGCGGTAGCTCATGAGGTCCAAGGTCTTAAAGAGATCGCTGCTCAGCTCAAAGAGATCAGTAATATCTCGAAGGGAGAGGCTGAGGGTGTCATCTCTAAGGCGGCTAAGGTGAAGAAGGCTCTCGCTAAGAAAGAGCCTAAGCCAAAGAAGGAGAAGCCAGCTGCTAAGGTTAAGAAAGAGAAGGCTCCTAAGAAGACTGTCAAGTTCGAGGGCCGTGAAGAGCCTGAATATTTCGTCGGCGAAGATGACAGCCAGGAAATCCCGTGCTTGGTGGTGAACGGCCTGTGAGTGGGTGTGTGAATGTCCTGAGTATGACATTAAACTGCTCCTCTTTTAGCTGCATGCGCTTTACGCATGCTCTCACTTATATTTTTACGTGAGACGTCGGTATGTCTCCTACCTGGCTTACCTTTACGATGACTTACTCTACCTTTTGCTGCTCTACTTAGCTTTTGTTTTGTCTCGTCGGTATGTCTCCTACCTGGCTTACCTTTACGATGACTTACTCTACTCAGCTTTTGTTTTGTCTCTTCTGTAAGTTTATTACCTGGCTTACCTTTACGGCTCGTACCTTTTTGAATCATGCGCGATTTACGAAGTATCTTTGCTTCTTCTGTAAGTTTATTACCTTTCTGTAATAAACTTAATTTTCTTTTTAACCACCCGAAACGCTTGTTGTTATTTCGACATCCATCACCTTTATCTACACACATCATATTAGCAGCAAAAGCGAGCTTAAGATTATTAGGCTGCATCTTAACTAACAATTGATGGCAAATAAAATGCTCTTCAGGTGTTAAAATAGCAATATTTTTTTCATCATCTGAACCACTCATACATCTTGGAATGATATGATGACGTTCGGAATAACCCTCAATCAGGGGCCTGGTTTTAGCACGGATGATAATACTCTTGTAAATTTTTTTATAGTTCATTGTTAGCATTAATATTTATTCAGCATGGTAGCTTTTATTGAATATAGATTAAATAATATTACCTCCAACGATTGTCAGCTCGTTCATTGTTAGCGCTTGTTCAATGCCGACTCGTTGGAGGTTCTCTCTGTCTAAGATGATAATAGAGGTAGGTTGATCGACAGGATGAAATAAATAACCATATGCAGGAGCAATACATCGAGACAAGCAGATACGGTACAAAGAAGTACTTTATTAAAGACAAAGCTAAGACCATTCTTCACCGTGAAGACGGCCCAGCAGTTGAATATGCTAATGGTGAGAGAGCATGGTATGTTGATGGTAAACTTCATCGTCTTGATGGCCCAGCAATTGAACATGCTGATGGAAGTAAATCGTGGTTAGTTGATGGTAAGTACCACCGTGAAGATGGTCCAGCAGTTGAATATGTCAATGGAAGTAAAGCGTGGTATGTTAATGATGTATTTATTTTTGAGGTAGATGGTAGTGGTCAGTTGGCCTTGAGGATGCAATAAATAACCATATGCAGGAGCAATATATAACGACATTAAAGAACGGTACAAAGTATTACTTTAAAGACAAAGCAAAGACAATTTTTCATCGTATTGATGGACCAGCAGTTGAATGGGCTAATGGTGAGAAGGAATGGTATGTTAATGGTAAACGTCATCGGCTTGATGGTCCAGCAACTGAACATGCTGATGGATATCGAGCATGGTTTGTTAATGGTGTATTTATTTTTGAGGTAGATGGTAGTGGTGAGATGATTATTAGAATGCGGTAAAGTGAGGGAACACCGATATAATTAGGTATGACCGAAACAATGCACTGTAAACCAATTAAGCTTAACCTCGTCGGCCTTGATGGCAATGCCTATTCACTTATGGGAGCGTTCCAACGAGCCGCTCGTAAACAAGGGTGTACCCCAGAAGAGATCAAAGCCGTCTTAGATGATTGTATGAGTGGCAACTATGATCACCTCCTTCAGACTCTAGTGAAGCACACTCGCTAAGGGAACACCAATATAATTAGGTATGGCAAATAAGACATTTATGACGTTCGCAGAAATTAAAGCTGAGTACAAAGTTGAGAAGTGGTTCCATACCCCCTGGCACTTTAGCGCTTCCGGGCAATATGTCTGCTTCCTCAGCGGTAATAAAGAATGTTACAAGACTGAAGAAGGTTATGTCGTTGGAGAGCGTCGCTAAGGGAACTCAGATATAATAATAGTATGCTGAACAACACTATGAAAACCAAAATCTTTGACACTCTCATCTTGATCTCGATAATCATCCTCTTCGCCCTCGCTCATGTCTCACCACTGGTCGGCATCATCATGATGTCACTAGCAGGTAATATGGTGTATCAAATCCTAGGAGCGATCTTACAAGTAGTATCTATTGCTGGACTTGTATACATTCATTACTGGAACGGCACATTCCGATCCGATAAGAAAGACCTCGACTAACACTAATATAATAATAATATGAAAGAGCTCATCGCATCCATCACCGCTATCATCCTTATCATCATCGTCTGGATCGGGTCATCCGCCATCGAAGCTTCTACCTACACTCGTCTGACCGGTAAGAAGGTAACCGTCGTCGACGCTATGTTTATCGACCTCAAAGTCATTGATGGAGTTAAGTAAGGAACACTAATATAATAATAGTATGCTGAACAAGAAACCTAAGACATGGGACGTATTCATCGCGTGGGTATTGATGCTTACGTTCTGCGCAGCGTGCTGGTGGTGGATCGTTACCATGGTGATGGAGTGCATCAAATAAAGGAACTCTAGTATAATAATTGTGATGACAAAATACAACACCGACTTATTAGTTGCACTGGAAGAATTATATGCTGTCCTAGACAGGAAGACGTCCAATGGGCTAGCGGTCAACCAGGTGCTACCAAAGGAGATTGCTGACATGTTCTACGCTCCCGCTCTCAGAGCACGCATTGCCATTAAGCAAGCTTTGGAGAAGGAACTCTAGTATAATAATTGTATGACCACCGACAATATCAACTACGCTTACATCACCGGCGCTTATGAAGGCATGCTAGGCACTCTCGCATACTCACTCGTTAGTAAAGGTATCGTACCTAATGATCCTGACACCTACGATAAGCTCAAAGAGTATATCAGCAGTGAGATCGATCGCATCAAACAAGTAGAGCGTGATTACTCCCTCCCACTCGATCAACTATAAGCGCCACCGCTCGACTAAATACTAACATGCGTAAGACAGATCAAGAAAAAATGTGGGAGGTCTTTGTTGAGTCCTCAAATGGTGGAGTCATCTCAACCGGAGGTGCTCTTAAGGCTGGTGGTGGATCGTCCGCTCCTAAGACATCTAACGATGATGAGGATGCTGAGGATGTTGATGGTGACCCATACGAGGATGAAGAGGGTAAGGATAAGCTTCAAGACATCCTTACTAAGTGCCACAATGGTGACATCTCTATTGATGAGGCTCGTAACCTTATTGATAAACTGTCAAAGAGTGGTGAGGAGGATGAGGAGAAGAATGTTAAGCGCTTCACAGCACAGAAGGCTACTGACAAGATGAGAGGCCAGTTCACTAAGAATAAGAGCGCTGCTAACGTTAGTGTTAAAGCTCTTGATAGAGGTGTCCAAGGTGTTAAGCGTAACACTAGTGCACCTCAACAAGGTATGTAACTCCTTAGGAGCTTTAACGCTACCCTATTTTAAAAAGAGTCCTAAACAACCTCAGTGTTGTTTAGGACTCTTTGTGTCTCCTAAGAGCTGCGTTCACTCTCCATCGATGCCAGAGCGCCGTGTGTGTCCGCTATGAGTGTATGCTAAGCTCCTACGCTATATAGAGACCGTCAGCGCTCCGAATTGTATTATATGAGCTCGCAGCAAAACCGGGTCTAGAAGCCATGTCCTAGAATTTTTTTGTCAAAAATCCTCTAACTCTAATGAAGGTTCTCAGAGACTCCAAAAAGGGTTCTCCGAAAATCCGATATCTTTAAAAATTTTTTTTGCGCGAAATTCTGAGATTTCTATATAGGGGGTTGTAAATATTACCGATGGTTGATACTCTAGTTATATCCGATATTCATCTTGGTTCCTCTGCGTGTAATAGAGAGAAGGTACTTGAAGTATTAGATATTCCGTTTACTACTCTCATTATAAATGGTGACTTATTCGACAATCATTCGTTTCATAGATACACCAAGAAGGATTGGAAGATACTAACTCGTATTCGAAAGCTATCGAAGACTCACAAAGTTATATTAGTGAGAGGTAATCATGATGGTTGTGCTGAGTTTCTGGCGGCTATTACCGGTATGGAGTTTACTAAGTCCTACAGTTTCAAAGTTGGTGAGCGGCAGATGCTCTGCGAGCATGGTGATGAGTATGATCACTGGGTTCAGTCCCGGCCTATAGCTACTTTTATCTTTACCGGTCTATATTACTGGTTACAGAAGTTGGATAAGAAGAATATCTTAACACGGAGATTGAAAGCTTGGTCAAAGTCGTGGGTTAGAGCGAAGGATATTGTGTCTAAGAATTTCTTAGATAAACATGGTAGAGAATATGATGTTGTTATGGCTGGCCATACTCATTACCCGGAAGAGAGATATGATGTAACTTATAAGTGCTGTTATATTAACTCTGGCTCCTTTTGTGATGAGATGTGCTCATTCATTCAAATTCATTCAGATGGTACAGCTAAACTGACTTATATTGTCTAAATATTATAAAGGAATGAGATATAAGACGTATACATATGACACCACATTGGCATTGATTCAATTAGAGGATTATCCTTTCTTTTTAAAGGATGGTGTATTTGTCTCTCACCATAAAGGTGTAATTGGGTTTCAACAATATAACGGCATTACATCCAAAGCAGATGGTATATATCAAGCGACAAACTTTAATATCTTTTTTATACCAGAGTCTCACCCTTTCTTTAACATAGATGTTATAACTAACGCTGTGGATGGTTACGGTCAACCTCCTATAACATCTAGAAAGCTTATACACAATACATGGGTTAAGTTTACCAAATTAACATATAAGTATATTAAGAAAATATCAAAAGCAATATGAGATACAAGACAATTATAATAGATGCAGAAGTTTTATACACAGATTCAAAGTCTTTTTTACGAGGTATATCTGTTGATAATTATCAAAACACTATAAGTTCTAAAAAGCCAGTAGAACGCGGAGAGAGTTCAGATGTAGTAACCATACCAGAGACGCACCCATTCTTTAACATAGACATATGTAGTGACACAGTAGATAATCTAATAGATTTTGACGATAGTATATTCTTTAGTGATAAGTGGGAGAGCTCTGTCGACAATATTATAAAGAAATGGTTTCCGAGTGTTTATAACTTTTACATAAATTAAATCCACAATGAGATATAAAGTATATACCATAGATAATCTAGAGAATACACTAAGAACACTAGACCCTGCAAAGATTTACACATACACTGATGTTCAGCGTATGAATGGTGTTATCGACTTAGAGGATGGAATACTTCAACGTAAAGGTCTTGGATTTTATATTATACCTGAAACATACACATACTTCAACTTAGATATACTCAAATCCGCAATACACACAATACCGACAACAACAGTTAGAATCGGATTTTGGCAACTTATCAAACAAGTAGGCACCTCATTTTATAAATATATAAAATCCATAACACCAAGGGTAGATACTAAATAAGCATATGCGTTATAAAGTAATTTATTTCTATTTACCTATGACCTATGCAATGATTGGATCTCGTATCTATCACTTTGAAATAGAGTCAGAATCATCTATTATTTCTGAACATCCCGGTTCTGTATACTCTGACGATTTCAGAGATTACAACAGAGTGGGTGATACAGATATTTATAGATCTTCTACCACTGACTATCCCTCTAATTTCTTTGTTAAAATTGTAGAGGAATCTGACCCTGCGTTTAACTTTGATTATGCTTATGAGGTGTGTGATGATGTGGATATGGTTTTATACTTGGATGAAAAAATATACGTAAACATACTCGTGGAGCAGTTTATAGGTAGTCGTATATTAAGCATGGAACGATAAGATGTTATCCAGGACCACGAGCGGCATGTGGCCCTTCGGGCAATTTGTATAAATAAGATAAGATGAGGTATAAGAAATTCCAAATATCAGGTGCTGTCGAGCTAGATGAAATCGATACACTGTGGATAGCAGATGTTGATATCGTCGACGGTAGTATACTTCAGCATGATAGAGTGTGGGAAGAAGATTTAGAAAGTACCGGTCGCTTTAAGGGATTATATGACTATCTTAAAGTAGATAAATACCTCTATCAACGTGTAGATAAAGATAGTGATGTTAATGCAGAATACGGTCAAGCGACAACGTATTACTATGTATTACCAGAGACTCACCCTAGCTTTAACTTTGATATCATCTACAAAGCTGCACGGTGGGATAAAGATATAGCTTTGTTTACTAATAACGATCGTGAAGATGAAGGTCGTACTGTATTACACAGACAGCTTCCGGAATTTGTAAATAGAAACACCTACGAAAACTCATGAGATATAAAAGTTTTTATATAGTAGCTGAAATCCTTGATGAGGAGTTTCATAATGGTTTACCATCACTCAGTTATATCGAAGTAAGTAACGTTACTATATCGAATACACCACCTAAAGTTACAAGTTCAAGGCAAGTAATTATGAGAGAGGATCACCCTATATTTAACTTTGATATTTGGGCTGATGATGTTGATTATATTGAAACAGAAGACTTAAGCAACTTTAAAAGTTTTATGGGTTCAGATGAAGTAAATTATCTCATAGCTAAGTACTTTCCTGATGTATTGCGTTATTTTAAATATCAAATATAAATATTACATATGATATCTTTTAAACAATATACACTTTTAAATGAAAGTATCTTTACAGGTGTGCGTGTTGCTATTATAGGGCTAACTAGGTTTAACCCGGATAGTCCGGTTGAAGGCTTACCACCTTCTCCACCGTATGGTTTTTGGACAGATAAGTCTGGCAACTATAAGGTAGTTGCTGGATTTGCATCTGGTGGTCATCTTCAAGCAGCTAAAGAAATGATATTAGCAGCTTATGATGTAAAGGAAGATGCAGGTGAATTAACAGATAGTGAGAAGACTGATCTTGATAATACCCTTAAAAGAGGTTATGGTGCTCTTTATGATGTACTTACAAATGCGGGATTTATGCATATAGTACTAAACGGACCTACATATTATTACGTTACTAATAGTAATACACCGTCACAACAAAAATTTATGGCTGCATTAACACAAAAGTATAGATTGCAGACAGAGAGATCATTCGAGATCATTTAGTTTACTGTAAGTGTAGCTGCTTCAAGTTCAGCCTTAGTTATGTGAAACTTACACTTGCCTGCTGTAAAAAAAACTTTGTTACCTTCTGTTCTGTATGTTGTAATGTAATCAACAGCCTCACATCCTAAGTTAGTTAGTTCTTGCTTAAATTCGTCAGTGATATAAATACGCTCTTCCATACGTATAATTTAATCTGTTTCTTAAGCTTTACCATCAAGAAAGTCAGATATTTTTGCTCTACCCGCAAAAATTAACGAATTTCGTTTATTACGTACCGCTACACTACCACCTCGTCCAGCTGCTTCTCTACCTTTTAATTCGGCTGAATCTAGATACTCAGCAGCTGCTTTTTTAAAAAGTCCTTTTTTAATATAAACTGGCCACTTATATGTACTTTTTATCTCACCTCTAAAGTGAGCGTCAAGTAAAGCAATTTTTTGATCGTCGGAAAGACTAGGCCAAACACTTTTAAATATTCGCTTGATATCATTATATTTTAAACGTAAATCTTTATCGAACATTTGAAGAGCTTGTTTTGGTGTAATTGTAGTAGGATCACCTGGTAGTATCTTATGACCTATACCTATTGTGAGATTACGTGCTTTAGCGTCATCGGAGTATGCAGTTAAAAATTTGGCATTTGCCTTACTATATATATTTGTACCGTAAATCTCATGTTGCATAATATATGGTTTTGCTTTATTTATAATTACATCATCGCTTGATTGAGAGTGTAATAATCTTTGATGTATTAGAGACTTATTAGGCTTCACAAGTATAGCTGCTTGTTTAATAGCTTGTTTTGCTGTAGGGTTTGTTGTTTCAGCTGCAGCTTGTTGTAATGCTTGCATTTTTTCTTGTTGTGGTGCTGTGCTTTGCTCTAGAGCCTTATTAATAGCTTTTACACCAAACACAGCTGCAGAACCTATTAATGCTGCTAACCCAACAGATCGCATTACATCTCTTACTCCTTCATCAAACTGCTCTGTCATATATTTTATATTTATTCTATTGATAATATATAACATTGTATTACAATAACAATATGAAACATAAAGCATCTGCTTCACCAAAGGTTAAACGTAAAGGTATTCATGCTAAAGCTAAGACGTCGCATCTAAAGCAATCTAAAAACTACAAGAAGAAGTATCGAGGCCAAGGTAAGTAATATGGAAGTTATACTAGTAGATAGTATGGGGTCTGATCTCTCTATAGTTAATGCTGCGAGAGTATCATTTGATAAGATCTCAGAATGGGACCATACTGTTGATCCTAACGATGTTAACTCTTTAGGTGTTAAAACTAAAACTCTTAAAGAAGCTGATAAACGTATTATTAAGTTTCTTGCTAGAGAGAATCATTGGACTCCTTTTGGTCATGCGTCATTATCGTTTCATATTAAAGCACCTCTCTTTGTAGCTCGCCAACTTGGTAAGCATCAAGTAGGTCTAGTATGGAATGAAATTAGTAGACGTTATGTAGATAGTCATCCTGAATTCTATTACCCGGAGGCTTGGCGTAAACGTAATGAAGATAAAAAGCAAGGATCACATGAAGATCAATTTGTAGAAGAAAAAGAAATTAACTACAGTGCAAATTTTATTGTATCGCAAGCAGTTAGGGTGTACACTGAAATGCTTGAAGCTGGTATATGTCCTGAACAGGCTCGTATGATTCTTCCGCAGAATATGTATACAGAGTGGTATTGGACGGGATCATTAATCGCTTTTGCACGTGTTTGTAAACTAAGACTTAAAAGGGATACACAAAAAGAAACTCGTGATATTGCTATTCAGATAGATGAAATTGCAAAAAAGATATTCCCTGTAAGTTGGGAAAGTCTAGTAACCAGGATGTAAGACTTGCCTCTCAAGTTTTTGATAACGATCTTGAGAGTGCCATGTTTCATTAATTTGAGGTGTATAGTCACCTTCAACAGTGTGTATCGTCTTACCTTTCTCCAGAAATAGTGTAGGTGGTTGATAGAGTCTTAGAGTAGGCTCGTTCTTCTTGGAGATCGGCAAACAGGATGTCAGCATAAGCATGATCATTGCTTGACTTAGAATTACGTAATTTTTCAATTTCATTGATTAGTTCTTTCTGCTTTGTTCTTGATTTTTCACATATATCATAAAAAAACGCCTTGTTTTTTAACTCTAAGTAAGCAGTTAAAGCTAACAAGACGCTTTTTATTAAACCAATAATATCCATATATTATTTGCCTTTTTGCTTAGCCTTACCAATGTTAAGAGCTAAAAGATCAATAAGGCCATAAACCTTTGCGAGAATTGTGCCTGCTTTAGGAGTCGGTGTAATTGCAGCGATAGCAGATGCAAGAGCAACTGCTGCAGTGAGTATACTATACCATGGTTGATCTTGTACTAGTTGTAATAATGTTTCCATATATAGTATTTATATCGATAGTGAGTAAATACTCATGTTATGGAATTCAAAGGAAAAGAAGAATACGTTAAAACAATTCAAAAAGCACTAACTCTTTTACCTGACGGTATTGATGGACCTGTTACATGGGAAGCAATAAAAGCAAAACTTGCACCTGATAATAATATTAATAAGCCAGTTAATCCACAAATTACTGATACAATAACACAGTTATCGAATAAAGCTTATAGACTTATACTCGATTATGAAGTAGGTGGTGGACCGTCTTATTACAATAAAGCGTTAAAGCATCCTTGTTATCCTGGCGGTGAAAGCGGTGTTACAATTGGTATTGGTTATGATCTAGGTTATAATACAGCAGCTCAATTTGAAGCTGATTGGAAAGCAATCTTAGATCAAACTTCGTATAACCGGTTAGTTCCACATCTCGGTAAAAAAAGCAGCAATGCAAAAGCTGCTATTCCAAGCGTTAAAGACATCGAGATATCTTGGGATGCTGCAGAAATTGTTTTTAAGAAAAATACTTTACCTAGATTTATAAACGAAACAAAAAAAGCTTTTCCTGGCGTTGAGAGATTACACACTGATGCGTTCGGTGCACTTGTTAGTTTAGTATTCAATAGAGGTGGTAGTACAAGTGGCTCATCCCGCGTAGAAATGCTAAACATAAAAAATGCTATTATTAATAAGCGCACCGACATATATAATTATATTTCGCAACAAGTTATTGATATGAAGCGTCTCTGGGTTGGTAAAGGTCTTGATGGGTTATTAACAAGAAGGAACGATGAAGCAAAGTTGATTAAAGCTTGTGCGTAGTCTATAATCTATACATATGCGTGTTTTAATTACAGGTGGAGCTGGATTTATAGTTGACAATCAGTATACAAACTGTAAATAATTTATATGTTAAAGCGTTTATCGGAAAAAGAAATACAGTTATGCGGTAAAAATAACTGCTGCCCAGTTATTACGAAAATTGATGAAGATACCTATGAGGTTCTTGATGACTACGGTAATAAAATAAGAGTTAAAAAATCAGAACTTAATTTAGTAGCTGATGCAGTTAAAGAACTAGACAAACCACAGTTAACAGAGCAAATAATTTATGGATAATTTATTCTTGTATACAGTATCGTGTATAGGTTTAAGCTTTATTTTAAAGTACGGCTCTATACTAGCTTATTTTAGAGACAAATTAACAAAATACAAATATTTTAAAGAGTTGTTTTCTTGTTCTCTTTGCTTAGGTTTTTGGTCAGGAGTTGTAGTAGGTTTAATCGGTAACTATAACCCTGTTATATTTGCTACATACGGTGCCGCTGTGTGTTGGTATGCTGATTATATACTTGATGTAATTATTAGAAACGGAAAAGAGTCTACTAAGAAAGAAAATCACGATAATCTAGTACAATTTACACGTAAGTAATTACATACTATAAAGGTATACCCTTTATATTTTTAACATCTCTTAATAGGTTAAATAGATGTTCTTGAGCGTAGCTCATGCCTCTATCTGTCGCATCTTTAAACAGCTCGTTTATCATTTTGATAACGAGCTGTTTTGATATAAGTGTTGTATCGCCAGTCTGCTCTTCTTCATCATCGCTAACAGGTGTAGTTAACATAGAAGTGCCCTGACCCGGTTGTGCACCAGGTAGCCCACCCTTTGGGTATGTTTGGCTCATTGACGCAGTATTTAGATCCTTCATACCGTACGTCTGCTTCGACCAATCCGAAACGTCTCCTCTATATTCTTCGTATATAGTTTGGAGTTCTTTAAAACTGTTCTTCATTGTGTATATTTAGTTGATACTCGAGTTTTTTCTATATAATAATTATATGCAAAAGAAGGCCGTTAGTTATGAAAATATATCCTTTATGGTGGATCAACTTGCACAGCGTGTAAAGCATGACTACGACTTCATTATCGGTATTGGCCGTGGCGGGTTAATTCCTGCAACAATGCTAGGCTATAAACTTAATAAAAAAGTATTAGCGTTCGGTGTTAGTACATATAATAATCAAATACAAGATGATAAGTTTGTTATTTATCAGCAGCCAGAGATACAAAAAAGTAAATCAAAATACCTCGTTGTAGATGATATATGCGATTCAGGTAACACGTTTCGCATTTTTAAACAGTTATATGAAAGTAATTCCGTACATACGTTTGAATACGCTTCTTTATTTACAAAGGATAAATCATCTCATATGCTTGATTACTATGGCTTCTCTGTACCAGAGGAAATCTGGTTAGTGTTTCCTTGGGAAGATAATTAACTTTTAGTAGTTTTATACTAATTACTAGCCTATAATAAAACTATGTCTAGAGCAGTACGCTGTCCAATATCCGGTCGTAGTTTTACCTTTTCTGCAACATACTTTAATAAGCGTGTGAAGGAATATGGTGATGAAGAAAAGTTTATAAAGTATTTTGTAATTAAGAAGGTAAAGACTTTAATAGAAAGAGGTTATAACGTACAAGAAATTAGAAATATTTTATGTATAGATTCCGAGGGTCTACCAGATGTTGATTCGCAACAAGTTAGAGATGTAATAATTTATTATGAACTACATTCCAAGTCAATTTCAAAAAAACAGACGACAAACTTTTCGACTAATAAGTCGGATCCAGAAGTAGTTATATTTATAAATAATATTAAGAATTATGAATAAAAAAAGATTTATCGCGCAACAAGGCAGTAGCAACACTGTAAAAATATTTACAGCAGAAACAGGCCAACTATTTAGGGTCTTAGACGTGGGAGGTATAATTACATCGCCACCCGTCTGTACAGAAGAAGAGTTAACAGTAGGGGTTAAGGTAAGTAATAATACTCTAATACTTAAAATATATAGCGTACCTACTTTTAGCCTTAAGAAGACTGTTAACGTTTAATAACAATATGAGTAATACTAGCATTTTTGAAGAACAAGTTAGTCGTAAACCAAACTTGTATCCATGGACAGAGCAGTTCATTGAAGCAATGCATAATGGGTTCTGGACAGATAAAGAGTTCAACTTTAAGTCAGACGTTCAACAGTTTAAGGTCGAGTTAACGGACCAAGAAAGAGAAATTATTGTTCGTACATTATCAGCAATCGGACAGATCGAAGTTGCAGTAAAGACCTTCTGGGCTAAGTTAGGTGAAAATTTACCTCATCCCTCTCTTTATGATCTCGGTATTGTTATGTCTAATACCGAGGTAATTCATAACAATGCGTACGAGCGTTTGCTCAAGGTTCTCGAACTCGAAGATATTTTTGAAGAGAACCTTAAGCTAGAATGGATACAAGGGAGAGTCAAGTATCTTCGTAAGTATACACATAGGTTCTATAAGGACTCTAAGAAACAATATCTATATGCATTAACATTGTTTACTTTGTTTGTGGAAAACGTTTCTTTATTCTCTCAGTTCTACGTTATTAATCATTTCGCTAGATTTAAGAATGTTCTTAAGGATACTGATCAACAAGTTAAGTATACTCGTAATGAAGAGAACATTCACGCTCTTGTTGGTATTCGAATTATTAATACAATTCGTGAAGAGCATCCTGAATTGTTTGACGAAGAGCTGACAGAGCGTATTGTAACTGCTGCACATGAAGCTTTTAAATCAGAGAGTAAAATTATTGATTGGATGGTTAATGGTATAGATGAACCTGGATTGTCTGCTCCTATTTTAAAGGAGTTTATTAAGAACCGTATTAATGATTCTCTTACTCAAATTGGTCTTCCTAAGCCTTTTGAAGTAGATTCTACTATTTTAGAATCTACAATGTGGTTCGAAGAAGAACTTCTTGGTAATAATATGACTGACTTCTTTCATTCACGCCCTGTTGAGTATTCCAAAAAGAGTCAGTCATTTAGTGAAGACGATTTATTTTAATTTATATGAGTAAAGATATATACTGGCTAAACAAGGACTCTAGAAAATTTCTAGAGAGAGACTACCTCACAAAAGATGAAACACCAGAGCAACGCATTAGAGATATTGCTGATGCTGCTGAGAGATATTTAGGTATAAAAGGCTTTGCTGATAAGTTTGAGTCTTATATGCATCGTGGCTTTTATTCTTTATCTACTCCTATCTGGAGTAATTTTGGTAGAGAGCGTGGCGCTCCTATCTCATGCTTTGGTTCTTATATTCCAGACGATATGAATAAAATTCTCACTAAAATTGGTGAGATTGGTGCTATGTCTAAGATTGGCGGTGGTACTTCTGGTTATTTTGGCGCTATTAGATCTCGTGGATCTGTTATTAATTCTGGCGGTACCGCTACAGGAGTTCATCATCAACTTACTGTGTTTGATTCTCTTGTTAATTATGTATCACAAGGTAATGTACGTCGCGGTTCATTTGCTGCTTACCTTCCTATTGATCATGGTGATATTGAAGAATTTTTAGGTATTAGGGGTGAAGGTAATGATATTCAGGATTTATCTATCGGCGTTACTATTACAGATGAATGGATGGAATCCATGACAGCTGGAGATAAAGAGAAGCGTAGAATTTGGGGCCAAGTTATCAAAAAGCGCTTTGAATCTGGTTATCCGTATATCTTTTTTACAGATACTGCTAATAACCAAGCTCCCCAGGTATATAAAGATAAAGGTTTAAAGATTAATCATTCTAATCTTTGCACAGAGATATTTCTTTCTAATCAGGATGATGAATCTTTTGTTTGCGATCTTTCATCTATTAATCTAGAGCGTTGGGATGATCTTAAAGATACAGATGCAATTGAAACGCTTGTATACTTTTTAGACGCTGTAATGACAGAGTTTATTACTAAAACAGAAGGAGTGCCGTTTATGGAAGCTCCTCGCAAATTCGCTATTAATCAACGCGCTGTTGGTGTTGGTGTCCTTGGATGGCATTCATATTTACAATCACAACTAATTGCTTTTGAATCTATGTCTGCCAAAATACTTAACAATGAAGTATTCAGCACACTACGTAAGAAGTGTGATAAGGCTTCTGAAGAACTGGCAGCTCTATTCGGAGAGCCTCCTATTCTTGAAGGATATGGTCGCCGTAATACTACTACGATTGCTATTGCTCCTACAACTTCTAGCTCGTTTATCCTAGGTCAAGTAAGTCCTAGTATCGAACCTCTTAATAGTAATTACTTTGTTAAGGATTTAGCTAAGGGTAAATTTACGTTTAAGAATCCTTACCTAGCTAGATATCTAAAAACTAAGGATAAAGATACACTTGAAGTATGGAAAGATGTATTATCACACGGAGGATCAGTTCAACACTTAGATTTCTTAACTCAGGATGAAAAGGATGTATTCAAGACCTTCGGTGAGATTTCTCAGAAGGAAATTGTTATTCAAGCTGCTCAAAGACAGAAGTTTATTGATCAGGGACAGTCAATAAACCTTATGATTCCACCTACTGCAAAACCTAAAGAGGTAAGTGAGTTAATTATTTTTGCATGGAAAGAAGGAGTCAAATCCTTGTATTATCAACGCTCTGCTAACCCAGCACAAGAACTTGCAAGAAGTATTTTGAATTGCGCATCATGTGAAGCATAACGATTAAATAATTTTATGAAGTGGAAATATAATCTAAACGAGGTAAATGGAGCAGGTGAAGATGATATCGATAGTAAGACTCAACAAATCTTTATTAACACAGGCGGATCCAGTAGTCAGCTAAGTAGTAATATAAGAGTAGTTGAGAATACGATTTTCTTTTATTCTGATATAACAGAACAATCCGCTTTAGATCTTAATTGCATTTTATATGAACTTGACGCTAAACTTAAAAATACATATAACTTTTTAGGTCCTGATTTTGTTCCACATATTAAGTTACGAATTAATTCCTACGGTGGATCTGTATTTGCAGGTATGGCTATACTCGACACTATTAGGAACCTTAAATCAGAAGTTCATACTTATATCGATGGTGCTGCTGCTTCTGCAGCGACGATCATTTCTGTAGCTGGTAAGAAGCGTTATATCGGTAAGAACTCCCTTATGCTTATTCATCAACTATCAGCTGGTAGTTATGGTAAGTTTTCTGAAATGGAAGACGATATGGAAAATAATCGTCGTATCATGAAGATGATTAAGGACATTTATAAACAATATACTAAGGTACCAATGAAACAAATAGATGAGATATTAAAGCATGATCTTTGGTTTGAGTCATCGAAGTGTATAGAACTTGGTCTAGTGGATCAAGTTCTATAATATTTACAGTCTCATTGTAGTATGTTTAATCTGGGTAGTTCAGAGTCTCAAGCAACTCTGAACTACTGCCATCACCACTGACGTTAAAAGTTAGGCACCAAAGTCAGGAACTTTTATCGGCTTCTTAAACTCATGCCGCTGCTCCTGTGACATTATTGGAATATCAACAGAATTAATACCTTCCTTTGTAGCTAAATTTCTCATGTTTTTATTACTACGAGTAAGTCTGAGAGGTATATTATGAAAGTGGTGTGAGTGGTCATACACTTTTAGCGAGTTAGGTGTTGCAACACCATACACTGGTATAATACTTCCAGACCCGTATATATCGACACATATGGTGACGGAGCTTGAGGTATCTACATAATTACCATCTACATCGTAGTAATAAGAAGATGCAGTTCCACTTCCACAGCCAGAACCTATATAAGTGCTTGGATCTAAATACGCATATCCTATTTCATAATCAGCAATAATCTCACCAAACACTTTCGTGTGTAATGTTTCTTGTACTTCAACAGGCGCGGTTATATGATTAACATATAATTCGCCTTCAATAAAGGCTCCTCCACCCACTATTATATTCTTTAGTACACCAAAAGCACCATCAACATAAACCTGACGCTCAGATCTAAATTGTATTTTCTTTGCGTATATATCGACATGACTCTCACTACCGATAGAAATGCCAGCATCAGCTGCCATATCAATCTTTATACCAGTTACCTTAACGTAAGAACCATTAAGCGATATTGATCCAGATGTTTTAATTTGAACGCCACCTGAACCCACTAACACATTATAACGGTTACCGACAGCTAGAGTATAATTACCGCAAGGAAAGTTCGATTCATTTTCCACCTCTTCTACATGACGTACATAATCATGATGTTTAAATACACGATCCTCACTTACACCAACTTCTGTTGGCTGTAATCGACCTATTTCATCGACACGTACAGATGGGTAATCGTTAAATGTTGCTCCAATATTTTCAACTTTATGTCGCTTTGTGAATAGTATGTCATCACCACCATTACCCATTCTTTTTTCTATAGGATTTAATTTAGATTGTGCTCCCTGTAATAAACCAGCAATAATTGGAGCGTTTGGCTTTGATGGACAACCCCAGCCTTCAGTAGCACTAGCTATTGCTGCTCCTTGCTCCAATATACCGGGGGCAGATGTACCCTCACCAGCGCCAAACGCTTGTACAATATTTGGTATTGTAGGAGATTTAGGAATAGCAGGATCTGTATATGTAGGTCCTACTAATTCTTCATAGTAAGAAACACCATCATAATTATTATAAACACGCGCTACACTAGCAGGTACGATTCCCTCTTCTTCAGGTAGACTCGCTCCTGTTTCTGGCAGAACAACATATCCATAAAAATCATTCTCTACAGCCTCAGCAGAATATGTTAAATCAGGATTAGGTCCAGAGCCGCTACGCGGAGTTTCAACGCCATTTGGATGAGATTGACCTCCTCGTTGAACTTCAAACTTAGAGTTTTCTTCTGCAATAGGTCTATAGACTTCTTTCCACTCATTATAAGCCGCTATAGCATCGTCGTCTTCAAACCCCTTTATTTCATAATTATTTTCTACCGTGCGTAGGTTTCTATCTTTACCTATAAAGGTATTTTGCGTATTACCTATAGTTCTATACTCATCATAAACAATTTTCGTCTGTTTATTATTTGAAGCGAGCTCACTATTGACAGTATTATTAAGTGTAATATTAGAGCCGTCAAACTGTGATATCTTAACCTCTTCTCTACCTGTTGAATTATTAATCTCAACAGTTCCGCCGCGTTGATTAATAATAAATTTATTCTTATATTCTAAATTAGATGATTCTGAACCTACAGGCATATTTGTTATTCGTTAAGTTGGGTCTCTGTTTTAGCAGCATTTTCAAATAATGTTGGATAATCTAAGTTTACCATATCATGTAAATCACTTGTACCGGCATCATTCTGGTCAAGATTATTTATTAAGCTCGTATCTCTAAAATCCTGTCTTACTCCAAAATAAACAGGAAAGTTTATATCACCGCCATAATGAAAGATCCATACTTTAGAACCTACAGATGGTACGGAGAAGCTACCACTAGATTTATTTACGTGATTGGATGGTCTCGCTTCATAACTATATGGGTTAATATTATTTGTGTATGTGTTTTTTCCTGTGAACTGAGAGCTAATAAATCTATCACCCAAGCATGTGTCCCTTCTTTCATAAAGGTATGAAGCAGCAAAATATCCGCTTTGAAAGGATGGAATTCTATCGCCATCAACAAATGCTTCTTTATAATTAGATCCATTAACAATTGCTTTTTCTTCTGGTGATTGATATCTACCAGGTCCGCTCTCACCTAGTACAGGAAAACAAGGCTCTGCCCACGGTAAAAGTTTAGCAATTTTTTCAAACTCGCCTACCTCGTTCCAACTATCATGTTCGTTATTTTTACCAGGAAACTTGACTGAAAAGTTCTTATATTTTAGTAACCACTCAGCAATGGGTTGATTTGATAATTCTGGTATATAAACTTTAACTCTATGTAAATGATTCGGATCATTATTTTTTACCACAATGCCTTTATAGAATGATTGATCAACCCTATTGTATTCTTGTGAATCATCTACACCTCGTACAAACATATAAAGTATTTATGCTTGAATTTAATAAGGAACTATATTATAATAATATTATGTTGGTATCTCATGAGTCTCCTATTTCAATTCTAGATCATTCTAGGCACTATAACGATTACGAATATGCTCTCGTGCATTTATTTGAAACCCATCCTAAGTATTATAACTTCTTTAAAACGTCCCTCTCACTAGGACGTGAGGTAATGCTCGACAATTCTATCTTCGAATTAGGTACAGCGTTTGATAGTGAAAAGTTTGCTGAGTATATTTACGAGCTTAAACCTACATACTATATTGTACCAGATGTTTTGGAAGAAGGTAAAGCCACTATGACATCCTTTTGGAGCTTTATAACTAAGTATGAGGATCTTCCAGGTCTTAAAGTAGGTGTTGTTCAAGGTAAGACATATGATGAGCTTATTGCATGTTATGAGTTTATGGTAGGTTATGCTGACTATATTGCAATTTCATTTGATTATTCTTATTATCAGATCATAGGTAGAGCTACAAGTGATGATCCTGAACGAGCAAAACTAGAGCGAATGTGTGATGGTCGTCAGAAGCTTATTAATATGTTAATTGCTGATGGTATTTGGGATCATACAAAGCCTCACCATCTCTTAGGTTGTTCACTAGCGAAAGAGTTTAGTCATTATGCAAATATTAAGAGTATTCGTAGTGTGGATACTTCCAACCCCGTTGTAGCGGGAATTGTTGGTCAGCGATATCTTAAAGAGATCGGACTATATAACAAGCCTAAGGTACTTCTTGCTGATCTTATTGATGCAGAATTAACTGCAGATCAGATGAACGATGTAATTTATAACGTAGAGGAATTTAAAAATATTTGTAACGCATGAAAGATATCTCCTGGCTAGCACTCTTTTCACAAACAGGTTCTGAGATTGCTAATATCTCAGATAAACTAGGCATTAAGCCGAGTAAAATTTTAACTGATAACTCTGATATAACTAGACACGATAAACGGATTACAGAAAGTACATTTTGGTGTGTTAAGGGTAATACATATGAGCAAAAGTTAGATTATTACCGACAACTCTTTAAGAATTATGATATTATTACTTTGCATGGATGGCTTAATATTATTCCTAAAGAAATTTGTAGAGAATTTACAATTTACAATGGTCACCCAGGGCTTATTAATCTTTACTCCGATTTAAAAGGAAAGGATCCTCAAGTTAGAGCTTATGATAGAATTGGTGAATATTTGTATGTTGGGAGTGTTATCCATGAAGTTACGGAGTATATTGATTGCGGTCGTATTATTTGTGATGCTAAGGTATCTAATGTTCATTGTGAAGCGTTAGATGATATGTATGATATTTTAAAAGAAACTTCTCTAACTACATGGATTGATTTCTTTACAAACAAACGTTATAATACAGTATGTTAATTTCTTTTTCTGGAGCGCAGAGTACAGGTAAGAGCACTCTACTCAAGTTGTGTCAAGATATGATTCCAGAGTGGAATTATATTCCTGAGATTACACGACTTGTGAAGAGGGAGTATGATCTACCAATTAACGAGAGTGGTAATGATATAACACAAATGATGATCACGGGTGAGCATTTACGAAATGCATATACTAAGCGAGATGTACCTACTATTCTTGATAGATGTTCGTTAGATGGGTTAGTGTATACTCACTGGTTGTGTGATCATGGAAATGTCTCTATGGGTGCTTACAATCATGCTCGTTGGACATTTGACAATACTATCAACAAGTATGATCTTATTGTATATACCCAGCCTGAAGATGTACCGGTAGATAATGATGGTGAACGAAGTATCAATGTTGAATTTAGAAATCAAATAATTGAACTGTTTGAAAGTTATATGGCAAGTATTCCTCCTACTAAACTTCTTCGTGTTGCAGGCCCGGTAAAAGAACGAATGACATTTATAATGCTTCAGTTTGAATTAATGGGATTAAACACAATGTACAATAGAGACTTGCATCCTTATAAAAATAAACTATAATAATTTATGGCAGCAAAAAAGAAAAAAACAGAATTAGATAATTCCAGAATTAGTAAGCATCTCGGTCAATCATCAGAATATAAGAGTTCTTATGATCCATCTTTATTAGTTCGCGAACCTCGACAATCAAATAGAACTCACCTTAATCTCGAAGACAATAATCTTCCGTTTGTAGGTTATGATACTTGGAATGCCTACGAGGTGTCTGGATTAACTAATTTTGGCTTACCTGTTGTAGGAATTGCAAAAATTGTATACCCGTGCGATAGTAAGTACATTGTTGAGTCGAAATCGCATAAGTTATATTTTAATACATTTAATATGACGAAGCTTGGTGATACTGCGCAAGAAGTTCTTAATGAAATTAGTGCTCGTGTTACAAAGGATTTATCTGAGTTACTTGAATGTAGTGTTCGTGTTACTGTTGCTAGTAACGAATATGTATTAAGTGAAAATACATCTGCATATACTGAATGGGGTCACGATCAGAAGCTTCTACGTCAACGTTCATATATTACTCTCGAAGAAGAGTATCCTATTGATAGTGTAGAGTTTAGTGTTTATAATGAAACACCTGAGCTGCTTGAAGTGTTGGTCTCCGAAGTACATGACGTATACTATCATAGTGCGTTGCTTAAATCAAACTGCAGAGTAACCTCACAACCTGATTGGGGCGATGTCTATATTCATATGTCTGGTCCCAAGACTGTTGACCCTATTTCACTTCTAAAGTATATTATCTCTTTTAGAGATGAATGTCATTTTCATGAAGAAATTTGCGAAACTATTTATAAGCGCCTTTTAGATATTGTACAGCCTGAAGCTCTTGTGGTACGTTGTTTGTATGCTCGGCGAGGCGGTTTGGATATTAACCCTGAACGTGCTTCACATAAGAGCTTACTTCATTACACTCTAAGCGATAGCTCGGTGCCTCATATTAAGACTCCAAAGCAATAATTCTTATTATTTTAAAAAAACCCCGATACTGTAAAGTATCGGGGTTTTTTTATCTGAAGATTAAATAAAGATATGGCAGCAGTTCCAACAACTAATAACGGTTCAACTTTTTATAATCAGAACGACTGTAGATCGTTTAAACAGTCTATCGGTACAGCATTAGTGCAGCTTTCATCTTACCCTTGTTCAGAGGTTATTATTACAAATAAAACAGGTGTTAATGTTACCATATTTGATAATGGGTACAACAATGCACTTAACTCAATGCTATTAAGTAATAATGATACGTATACATTTAGAGGGATAACAAATACATCGGTTGTATCAGCTAGTGCAGCATCTACCGGTGATATATACTTTAGAACACAATACTTTAGTGTCTTACCACAAAGGTAATTGCATTAATTAGAGTTTGACTAAATATACTAAATGAGACTGTTTAGCGAAAAGGTAGTACCTACCTTTACTAGCTCTAACCAGAACATCTTAATTATTAAAGATTTCAAAGAAGTCTTTTTTGATGTTTATGAGTTAGAGATAAACGGAAGTAAATACATAGCAGAGAAGGTTTCTGAATATAAAGGAAATCCTGTAGTAAATATTCCTATAGTAATTGAGGGTAGAGAATTGGAAGCTCCGTTTGTAATACAACGTGGTGAATTTGAAGTTATTTTTAACGAGTCAAATTCTACCTTTATAAAGGTGGCTTCTGATAAACCAGAAGAAGTCTTTATTGAAGAAAAAAGTAGAGAAGAAGAAGTAGAAGAAATTATCTTTGAAAAGAAGGAGTCTATTTTAGAGGAAATAAAACAAGCTAGACAAGCTGCAACTAGATTTGCAGATGCTATTCAGCAAAGAAATTTAAGTCGACTAGAAGAACGTGGTAATAGAGAACAAGAAGTTTTTGTTGAGTCTACTGAAAATTTTAAAAAGGTTCTTTTAGAAGAATTTTTAGGTGTAGCGGAGAATGCACGTGAAGAATTATTTACTTACACTCAGCAAGAAAATGCAAAAACGTATGATTATATTACAGATACTATTACACAGTTAGCAGAAAAGCTTACACACGATTTAAATAACGAAGTTACTGCACATAATGAGAACGCGGTTAAATTATTCGAAAATAATATTTCATCTTTAGCTAAGAACATATTAACTGATAAGTTACTTAAAAAAATTGCTACGAATAATATTGAGAATAATAAAGCTTTAGATATTAAGTTTGAAACAGTATCTAAAACACTTGCTAAGGTTCTCGGTGATTACGAAGTTCAGCTAGATGAGAAGATAAAAGCAGCTTTAAATAGCTACGAATCACACATCATAACACTAGAGCAGTCAAATATTGAGCTTAATGATTCTATTACTAAAAGTTCAAATAAGGCTTTAAGCCGTATCGGTAATATTAAGACTCAGTTAGAGGAATCTATAACTAATATATCTTCCGAATTAACAGATAAGATTACTTTAGCTGAAGTCAAGATTAAAGACTATTACGATGAACGTATAAATTTAATTGAAGATAGTGTTACAGATATTGCTGCATCTGATAAGGCTCATATATTAGAGCTTATAGAAGAGAGCAAGCAGTCTATATTAAGAGAGGTATCATTAATTAAAGGTACGGTTCCAGCTTTAGTAACTGAAAAGACCTTGGAGACCAAGGGAGACGTCGATGTAAAAAAGATTAAGACAGACTTAGAGAAATCTATTTCAAATAGGTTTACACAAGAGCTCGCTAACGTCCGACGTATTATAGAGCTATCTTCAGGTGGTGGTTCTGTAGCTCAACAGTTTGCTAACGGTGGTACAATGAACGGTACCTTAAACGTTACAGGGCAATACCTTTCCGGGGGTGTAGATTTATATGATATTATAGCAAACAGTGGAGATATAGTAGTGGATACACTAGTACGCTCCAGTAGTGGTAACTGGAATAACGCGTATAATACTAGTGTTGTTTATCAATCTAATAGCGCAACATATTCTACTATAGATTTTGTAAATTCTAAATTCTTTCCTCTATCTGGAGGAACAATTACCGGAGACACACGCTTTAATAGTAATGTAACTATATTTGGTAATCTTACTACTACAGGTACAACTACATTCGCCAATACGGTATTCTCTGTCACCAGTGCTTTAAGTGTAGTACATATTGGCGCTGGACCTGCTGTATGGGTAGGTAATTTTGGAACAGGTGATATTGCTTCCTTTTACGATATAGATCAAAACGTAGAAATACTTCATGTCGGTGGTATAAACTCTACTTACCCTAACGTAGGTATTAAAACATCATCACCAAATAAGACGTTTACTGTAGTAGGTGAGATATCAGCAACATCTGACATTACAACTAGCGGTAATATATATGGTAACGATATATATTCTAATAATTTTAAACTGGCATCAGAAAATTTTGCTATAGCTATGGCTATTGCTTTAGGATAACATACAATTAAAACTGAGAAATATAGATGAAGACATTAACAACAAACTACGCTTTTACCGCGTCTCCAATAGGTAAGGTACAGCTTTTAAGCTATCCTACTATTACATTAGATCAAATACTTCTGGTAACTAATGTAACTAGTAATACTATTATCTATAATTTTGCTGACCCAACTAAAGGAGGTTATTTAACTGGTAATATTTTAACATTAAGTGCTACTACAACTTCAATGTTGAGTTCTGATAGACTTCAGATATTTATTGATGATCTAACAGTACCTGTATATGCAAGATATCAAGATTCTACATCTTATTCACCTGTTACATCAATATCAGCAGTTCCAGCATTAACTGGTACGAATGCCTTCCTTACTATAGATGCACAGACAGGCGGTGCTATGGCATTACAAGGAGATTTAGATAAAGATATTGATAGTGTTACAACTTTCGATATAGGTTATGGCTCTGTATCGAACTACTTAACAGGAGCTACATTAGGCACTGCTATAACTGGTGTTGGTACTCAAGTTCTTTCTGCTAATTCCAATAGAATTACTTTATTCGGTCAAAATCTCGGAACCTTACCACTATATGTCAAATACGGGTTAGGTTGTAATCAAAACTCGTTTAACTTTATGCTATACCCAGGATCACTAGCATATGACGGTAGAGGAGAGAAATTCTCTGATGATAGATACAAGGGAGATGTCTCCGTAAACACATTGTCTGGATTATCTGGGCAATACATCTTTTGGGAGGGAGTTTAATTATGCCTATTACGTTCTCAGGATCAAGTCAATTTTACGGACCATCTTTTGGTGTTTACGGTAGTACACCAACTACTTTTCCAGATGGTGTTTGGACTAAAATAAACTTTAACACAGCATATTTTAATATTAATACTAATTTTTCAACAGCTAGTAGTAGATTCACACCAACAGTTCCGGGATATTATCAATTAAACAGTTCAGCGCAATTGTCTATTTCTGCAACTCCATCAGGTGGTTCGTCTATTTTCGCTCTATATCGTAACGGTGTTGAATTTCAAAGAGGATCAAGACTTCCTAACAATACTGCTGGTATAGGTGTCACATTTACATCTATAGTTTCTGCTAACGGAACTACTGATTTTTTTGAAATGTATCTTATCCAAGGATCTGGTGATACGGTAATTACAGAATCCTCAACAGCAAATGTATGCCCTCAATTTAGTGGAGAATTCGTAAGAAGTCTATAATGAAATATTACGGAATACAAAACGAAGTAAAATCCTATATAAATCGCTTACAAAGCGAACAAGGTATCGTTGTGTCTTCTTCTGCAATAAAAGCCATTAATGATAGAGTAGAAAGTCTAAAGAAGTCTGGTGATTGGTCTAGGTTTAGCTTAGGCTTTAATGATGTAGATGGTGATGCATATCTCAGTAGAGCAGGAGTCACAGATCCTTTAGGGAGATGTGAAGTGCTTTGGTTTACTAGAGGAATGAAGGCTCTAGATTTGTGGAATAATATGGTTTGTTGGCCTTTAAGAAACTATCAAAATGCTGGTACAGGCGCTACTGTTTTTAGTTTAGGGGGATTGGGCGTTTTTAACGGTACAGCTGTAAATAGCCCAACGTGGGGTATAAATGGATTTACATTTTCTAATCCAGGAGTTGGTACAAATACACAAAGAATTAATTTACAAACTGTATTAGGAACATCAGACATTAATAGTTTTGCTTATGGAGCAGCATCAATAAATTCAACTTCTAACTTTAATCGTATTTTCGATATTCAGAATGGAGTAAATACTACGGAAAGAAATCCGTTTTTAACTTTAGGTTTTAATAATCAGCTTAACTTTCAATTACCAAATAAGCCATCTGGTATTTCTGTATCACTTTCTAAAGTTATTTCTATTGATACTTTTAATTCTGTAATAGGTAGTAAAGTTGGTAATTTAGTTAGAGTAAGTTTAAATGCTTCATTAACAGATACAGCAACTACAACAGCAGCAGGATTTGTTGTACCAGCAGCAACATCACAATCAGCTATAATACATTTCAACGGAACAATAGCAATATCATTACTAGGAAGATTCGACGCTAATACAACCCTCATTACTACGGTTAATAATCTCTATAAATCAACCCTCGGAAACGGCTTAGGCTTACCATAATATGGCAAAAAGATATTACAATTTAGAAAAAGAAACAAAAGCTTATTTAAAGGCTTGTGATGATAGAGGTATTGTTCCTTTTGCTGGGATTGATACTATAAATAATTTCTGTTTGAAGCAAAAGACCTTCAATAGACACGCTGAGATATCTGATCCTAGATTACTAAGTAATGTGGCTGCATGGTTTGATGCTAGTGATTTTTCTACATTAATAAAAACAGTTGCTACTAATACACTAGCGGGAGTTGGTGATACAGTAGAGCGCTGGATTGATAAATCAGGAAATAATAGATATGCAGAACAGGCAACTTTAATTAAACAACCAACCTTAAATATAACAAGTGGTTATAATAATTTAAACTTTGATGGTATTGACGATGGCTTATATAGAATCATATCCCAATCATTGCCACTAACGGTTTTTGTAGTTTGTTTACAAAAAACAAGTACTACAAATGATCTTATATTTCATACAGGAACCGCTGGCTTTGTATTGCAGATTAGACAAAAAGGTGGTGGTGGTTTAGTTAACAATGGAGGTACAGCAGATTTAAATACCTCACTAAATATAATACAGTTATTAGGAGCAAGAACCACAACAAATCAACAATCTATTCGATTTAATAGCGGCTCTGAAACTATATATTCTGGACCCACTCTTACAGCTACTACTATAACCATAGGTAATCAATCTAACGTGCAAGGATTTTGTGATGTTAGGATTTTTGAAATTTGTTTATTTTCTGAAGATATGAGCGAAACAAAACAAAGCATAGTTAAAAACTATTTAAATTGTAAATACAATATTTATCTATGATCAATTCAAAATCATACGGGCTTCAAACTGAGACAAGACAATATCTAAGAAGATTATATGCTTATGGTAGAGAATTAAATTTGTCTGATGTTTCGGATATTGATAATTTCATAGCAGGATTAAAGCAATTAAATTTGTGGAATCGTATAGTTTGCTACCCTCTTAGATCTATTCATAATATTGGAACTGGTAGCATAGTTTTAAGTTTAGGAGGATATAAGCATACGCAATCATTTGATGGTACTCTAATTAATAGTCCTGTATGGAATTTGAATGGTCTAATCTTTTCAAATCCGACATCAAGCTCAAATATTCAAAGAATTGATATTAATACAGTAATACCGAGAACCAGAATAAATTCATTTGTCTTTGGATGTGGATCGATAAGCACAACCACAAACTTCAATAGATATACAGATCTACAAGACGGTTCCGCAAATGGTTACAATCCGTTACTGCAACACGGAGTTACCAGATTAGATGGCTGCTCTTTTCTTATGCCAAATAAAACAATTTCTTCATCTCCTCAAGTTAGTATAACTACAGCAAGTATTGTTTTGAATGCATTTAATACGTTTTGCGGTAGTAAGCAAGGAAATACAATAAGAGCGACAATAAATGGATCTATAACTAATACAGCCAATGCTACTAGTGGGTTCTCACAACCGACAGCGAACAATGGAACTATATGTGCTTTTTATAATGGAACTATTTCTTTTACCGCTTTAGGTGATTTTGATTTGAGTTTAGCCCAAGTGCAAGAATTTAATAATTTATACAAAACAACAATTGGAAAAGGATTAGGATTACCATAATATGCCTACTACACGAAAATACACTTTCGACATAGATACTAAACGCTATCTTAATAGAGTTAATGCTTATAGACAATTAAATGGTCTAGATAAGATAGCTAATGCTGATGCTGTAGATATTGATAATTTTATTATTGGATTAAAAGATTTAGGTGTATGGCACTCATCTACATTTTGGATAATGAATAGTAATTATAATGTGGGTGCTGGATCTATTATATTACCGATTGGTGGTTGGTTTAAATATGATGCTCCAATTACAAATAGTGCTACATGGAGTGTTTCTGGAATTTATCATGGTGGTACTGCTGGTGGTGTTACTATTAGAAATGTTCCTAGTATTAATAATTTTTCTATTTTTAGTTGTTGTAATGCTTTATTAAGTAATCCTAATCCCTTTTATATGTTCGCTGGACTTACTAAAAATTATAGACCAGTAGTTCAAAATTCTGGTCAAACAGGTTTTAATAGATTACAAATATTTAACAGCGCTCTTGTTTCTATCGGGGTTAATGATAATTCAGCCACAAACTACCAGAGTGCCTTTAGAACATTTCAAGGTAATTTTTCACCATCATCAATCATTAGATATGATAACTCATCTTTAAGAACAATAGCAAGAACAAATGATCCTGTAGATACCTGTGATTATATTATAGGTGGTAGTCAGTTTTCTAGCAACTTTGGAGCTACCATCTTCACACCTATATTTGGATTAGTAACAGGTTTTAACACACCCGTGTTATTTAATTTATATAAAGCTACAATAGGCAAAAATTTAAATCTAGGAACATAATATGCCAAGAACAAGAACATTTGGATTAGATAAAGACACTATAGCATTTGCCGCTAGAGTAAAAGCTGGTAGCGGGAAAACTATATTACCCGAAAACTTAAAACAAATTAATAAATTTGTAATAGGTATAAAGAAATTAGGATTATGGAATACTATGGTTTGCTGGCCAATGAGAGGCATCCATAATGCTGGTACTGGATCTACTGTTTATAGCCTTGGAGGTTTAGGTATTCATAATGGAACACTAACCAACACTATAGAGTGGAGTAATCTTGGTTTAAAAACATTTAACACTATAGCTGGCAGCGTTGTCGGTACTTTTAGATCTGCTAACAGTTCGAATTTTCCCATAACATTGCTTGCTGTTAATATAAGAAATAGTAATAATTATACTATTGGTATTGATCCTCTTATACAGGTCGGAACATCAACTAATAGCCTCTCTTTATCAAGAAGAGGAAACAGTAATGCCGACAACTACACTATAAGAAATAACTCAGGGCTAAATATATCCAGTCCCGCCATAACACCTTTTCAATGGTATACTATTTATTCCAGCATAAATTCCAATTTAGCTAATTTGAGTATTAACAAAAGATTAGCTTCGTATCAGCAAAACATATCAGCACAAACGTTATTACCGACAAATACTTCTTTTATATTATCAGACAGTCCAGCTAGCGGCACTGGGGATTCAATACAGCAATTTGCTTCTATATTTTTGAATACTCCAACCAACGATGCCACATTACATGATCTATATAAATCAACCCTCGGAAACGGACTAAGATTACCATATTGAAATACACAATTAATAAACTAAAATAAACACATGAACTTCTCAACAGAATTTAAAACATTTGCTTTCCCAGAAGCACTAGTAGAACAGCTCCCACTTCTCAATGAACAATTTGGAGAAGATGCAACTGATGGACTATTAACGGTAAAAACTATTGCTTGTGGCTGGGATGATAGTGAACATACAACTCTTAGAGCTTCAAGATTCCCAGAAACAGCTTCGCTTACAGATCTTACTGATGGAAGAAAAGCTTACACAGCCCTTTGGTCGTTAAAATTACTTGATGTTTTTAATCAGGGATTATTCCCAGATGTTCAAGAATTGACTACAGAAGAAATGCAAGCTTTATTGCCTGTATATGAAGAACCAGTTTTAGAATCACCTATTGAAGAATTAATATAAATAATAAAAAAGCCTAGTAACTTAATACTAGGCTTTTTTTATGTTTAAACTTTAGTAACGATTAGCGATAACCTAGGAGCCATAGTCTTTTTATCTCTGGATACGAAGTATCAAATCCGTTTGCAGTAAGTACTTGTCGTGTAGTACCTGTTAAGCATGTAAAGATGGAAGAAGATTCATCTGTATATATAACTGCAAAGGTTGCGTTGTTATACGCTCTATCTACTCTGAATGTAGTACCGTCATTAGCGGAGAGTGTAGCAAAACTACCTGTACCAGATGCAGGAGAAGTAAGAGTATTAAATGCTAATCCTTGTACACGTAGAGTACTAAGAGTGCCTGTATTAGTACCTGTAGTAATTAACTCTACTGTTTTATATTCACCAGCACTAGAGAGTGAATATGTAAGGTTTGAAGGTGTTTGTCCAAACGCTGAAAGAACTTGATTGTTAAAGCCTATAACTGCCATATTAATATTTATTCCTTTAGGTAGTATTTTTGTCAAATCAGCGACTACCTGCACGACTTTCTATAAAATGTATTTTTATCGTTGATACTTTAATAGTACTTCTTTTTTGGATGAGGTTGACTTATTAAAATGCGACACGGCAGCTGATGTACCTAAAACAACCCTGCTCGTTAATTTAAAACTGCTATCCATATTATCGTTTACAGCTTGCTCGTATGTATCGTTAATAACTATGCCAACTCTTGTAACGGATGGTTTAATACTACTTACTAGCATTGCGTTTATAAACCTATTATAATCCTCAATATCCTTAAACAGTTTACCGTTATATCTCTCTACATTATAATATGGTGGGCATGTAAATACACAATCGTAGTCTTCTTGAGGTATAAATTTTGTACAATCATTATTATATAGAGTACACTTATAATTAATAAACTTAGCAATATTATTGCTACCCATAAACGTCTTATCCCACATATCATTATAGATATAATCAATATCAGAAAGATACGCACCTATTAGTCTGTGTCCCCAACCACCACACGGGTCATATATACACGATACACCTTCTTCTTGAGTATACTTCTTTAGCCATAGGGGTGAGAAGTGTGAATAACCGGTGTGTATACCTGATATCTTAAAGCCTCTTAAAATCTCACGGTCTGTTAGTGTGTCTTTATTTAGGTATTTTCTTCTATTCTCTTTCAGCTTCTGTTGTATGATCTTATCCTGCCACAATTCTCTTTCTACATCGAAAAAGTGTGGTTGAAACGTATGAACTAGACGATTCATTCCTATACTACACGTGTATTTTGCCTCACGTAACTTATATAACTCTAGCTCATGTCTGCATTGATCGTGTGTGTAAGCGTAAGTGAGATTTTTACTATCTCGCAACCACTTATAAACAGTATTTAATGATACAATACCTTCAAATAACTCTGCACACTCTTCTACAGTATTTCTACTTGCATATTCAACTACAGCATCTCTGAGATCTTTACACTTCATATTTTGCTTGCTTAGATAAATTATCTCTCTCCCATAGAGGTTGATAATTTGTGTGGTGACAAAGCTCTTTAAACAGATCCATATTAGAAATATCCTTAAGCATTGCAAGTGGTTTAATGTGATCTAGATGCCAGCAATGATTACCTCTACCATGATTATCCCAGGTCATACCTTCGACGAATTGACTTTCTATATGAACTCTAAATTCTTCTATCGAACAACCAAGATACTTTATTGATGGGTGTGAGAGAGATACATCAGAATATTTTACAGCTTGTCGTACATGCTCACGTATATTACATCTTAACTTATATAGAGGATCCTCGCTATACTTTTTTCGAAATACCCCATTTTTTTTATCCTCTAAATACCTACTCTTTGCCTTTTTTATATAATGCGCCCTGTTATCGTGTCTGTGTTGTTTGACATTCTCATTAAGCTTTACTCGCGCCTCTGCAGTCAGTCCTTCATACCACTCCTTCCACTTCTTAGGCGTAATACCCTGCAACCTACGGTATTCTCTATATTCTTTATTTCTCTCCTGTACCTCTTTATCGAGCTTTGTTTTTTGATGTCTCTCTTTACCTTTTTCTGATATCTTCTGCTTTACCCTTGTTGACGCGAGCCAATACCGTACATTCTCAGGCCAAACATTAAATTTTTCTTTCACAGTCCATATTCCATGCTTTTGTGCGTAAGCAATAATTTCTTGCTTCTCAGTATCAGTATACTTCTTATTACGTCTAAACTCACTCACTATAATATTATTTAATCAAACCGAATATATTATCAACCTAATAAAAATAATAATTATTTAAGTACAAAAGTGAACCGCAGGCGCTTCGGCACCTACGGTTCTTAGTTTGTTGTGTTGATTCTTAGAATACCAGATCTTAATAAGCTAACTCATTAAGACTCAATAGGTCAAAAATAGACCGACTGATTAGCTGGTGAGAACGCAGTACCAAGACCCTGAACAATAACAACGTGGTAATAAAGATTAGCACCGAAGATATTATCAACGACACCATAACGTGTAAGCAAGCCTACGCGTGGAGCGAAGTCATTCGGTCCGATTGTTCTTTGTACCATGATTGGAATGTATGGGCAGTAGATGATACCTGTATCATAGAATTCAGAACCCTTATACCCAAGAAGGGCATATTCGATACCAGCTGGAACTTGACCAGAATAGCCAAGGCTACCATAGGTACCAGTGTTTTGAACTTCTGTACGTGTATCACGATATACTGTGAATCTTCCACCAACAGAGCCTACCTTGCCGATGCCAACTGGTTGAGTTGAAACGTCGCCTTGAACAGGTACCCACTGGAATTCAGGGAGCATTTCAAGGATCGCACAAACTCTAGGAGTTGCAACGATGAAGTTAGCAGCACCGCGTCTGTTACGGACAGCGATTCTGTTTGCTTCAATGATAAGCTTTTGATAGAAGTCTCTATTTCTCTCAACGAGCCAGCGGCCGTCAGCGGAAGCAGGGGACCAGAATGAATAGTTACCACCGGTGAGGGCGGACTGAATCATTCTCATGATCATTTCACGGTCGATTTCAGCTTGAATCTCATACGACATAGCGTTTGTGATTTCAGCATCGATATCGATACCATTCATGTTCTTAAGGTCTTGCTCAAGTTCAACGGACCAGCGAGCGCCAAGTCTACGAGTACCAGCTTCAACAGCTGTCTTCTCAAACTTGACTTCAACTTGTGGAATGTTACCCGTAATTTCAAATGCGGATAAGATCTGGGCAACGCCGCGATCTTGATCAGCAAAATCCCATACACCTGACCTACCAACTAGTGAAGATGAACTTGCACCTGTGAAGCGGGTATCAAGGAATTGATAGCCTAATTCACCTGTTGGAGTGGAACTGGAGTTGTAACCAGCATAGGTACCGCCATTAGCGTTACCAGGATAGTTACCACCTGTACCTGTAGTAGCATTGCTACCATCGATACCGTTACCAAGGTTTTGGGATTGATACGCATAACGGAGTGCGAATGCAAGTCCTACTGGACCTGACATAGGCTGCACACCTACAATGTCGTTGGAGATTAACTCAGGGAATGTACGACGGATCATCGGGATAAGGATTTTCGGTAAGCGAGCATCCCCAGCAGCATAGCTGTCCTTCGAGTTTGGAGAGCTAGGAGTAAATCCTGCTTGCTGTCCACCACCGAAAACACCACTATTATTTGCTTCTTGAATACAGTATTGTTCTTGGTTCTCAAGAAGAATGGCTGTATTTAAGCGAGTTTGATCACTACCAATTGCCTTAATCGAATCGGATGAATAGTCAAGAACTGGCGCCCACTTTTCAAGTAAGGTGTCTGCTCTATTTCTATCTACGAATGATTGTGTCGGATTAATGTTTCTCATATTGTTTAATTTTCCTTTCAAAAATAACTCAGGTCAAGAGGACCTCATTGTTAAGGGTTAAAGATTCTTATATAATATTATTTATACCTTTGTAACTCAGAAAGGTATGGATTTCCGGAACTTTTTCCTTTTTGTTGTACCGCTTCTTTAATAATAGGTACATCTGCTTTAACGTGTCTATCAACAAAGGCTTCTTCCTTGATAACGTTAATATGTTCTTTTTCCTTTTTCTCAAAAAGTCTGACTGTATAATCATAGTTTTCTTCGATAAAGGTTGGAGATTTGTCGCCTAATACACGTTTAATGTATTCTCTCTTTCTATCAGAGAGACCCGCAGACTTAGTTTCGAGTAATAGAGCAGATTTTGTCTTGCGATAGCTTTCTTTAATAAGAGTATTTTCTTTAGAAAGATCAGCAACTTGCTTTGTAAGTGTATCAATTTGATTCTTACCATCTACAACAGCGCCTTGAACCGATTCACTCATTAGAGCGGAATCAATTGCTAGGACTTTGCGTAGGTTGCTAAGAACTTCACGTGCTGTTCTATTTTTGGTAGCTTCGTTGATAGCTTCTGTCGGAATAGCTTCATCAAGAAATTCTTCTAAGTAATTAGAAATAGCTTCTGTAAGCGTAGACTTAAATTTCTTTGCTTCTGTTGTAATTTCACTCTCGTACTTTTTAACAACTTTAACAAGCTTTCCAGCATTGTTCTTATCAACAGCCTCTACAACTCTCTTTAATTTAGTTGTATGATCCTTGTCAATAGCATTAATAAGTTGTTCAAGTTTCTTAGAATAAAGATCGTCCTGTTCAGTAAGAGCAGCTTCAACAGTTAATTGAAGTTTCTTACTGAAAGCACTCTCAATAACTTGTAGTGATTCTTCAGAGAGAATCTGCGTTGCTTCGTCGGGTAGTATATTCTTAACTTTCATATTAGAAGAGTGGTTCATTTAAGGATGCGCTAATTCTAGCTTGAAGTTTGGCTTCAATTACATCCTTTAAATATTTATTAGCTTGTGCGTAGTTTTTTGTGGAAATTGCAGTTATAAAGTTACTAATATTTTTAGACTCTGTAATTGGCTTTTTAATATCAGACACTTCTTTAGACTTGGATGTCTTTTTTCCTTTAGCTTTTTTAATAGCTTTAGACCTTACACCTTTATACTCTTGGTCAGGTGCCTCTATCTCACCGTCTTTATCGTAATCCTTTTTAGCTAGTTTATTTGCCATATTATTATTTATATAGATTGTATAAATTTTAAGATCTGTTCTCTAAGGAAAAACTCCACATCTTTACGTGGTAGTTTAGATATTGACCTTTCAAAGCTTTCATAGACTTCTTCATACTTACCGTTTGTAGCTACAACCCATTGTTTAGATTCTAAAATGCCATTAACAAACGCTTTTGGAAATGAAGGATCAGCCACACAGTCAACAGCAACAAGTTTAAGATTTCTAACTGTATTGTGAGTTGATCCTTCTTCAAGTGTGCCTAGCGCTCTAGATGACATACCAACTTTTACACCATCATTGATAAGAGACTTAACAATAAGTCCACAAGGTGTGGAAAGTACCTTTGATTTACCGAAGAATACATTATTATCTTCATACATTTCCGTTACCATATGACAGGCACGTTCTAGATCAACATCTGCTGTCGTAGGGTGATTAAGCTCTCCCATGGCTCTACCCGGTTTGATCATTTCCTCATTATAACGATGCACCTCTTGGCGTAATTCATCAATTGGATATAAGCGCTTATTCTTATTAACGCCTTCCGCCATCATATAAGGACCCTTAATAAATAAGGTGGAAGGTGCATTTCTATTGCTTTCTTCGACAACATATTCAAATTGATCGTCAAGCGCTGGTTTTTCTACTAATAGATTAAGCTTTAATGCCATATCTATATTTATGCTAGTACTAATATAATCTATCAAATAAGGTGCTTTTCAGTAAGGATTAAAAAATCAAATCCTTTCTTTTTACAAAATTCCTTTGCCGCGTTCCATTTAGCTTGATTGATAACCCATGCAGATTGTTCATAAATAAGATGTTCTTTATTTTTATACTTCGTTTTAGGTGCCTGCGTCTGTTTAGAAGGCTTTATTTCAATTAGATAATGCTTTATAGTGTTATCTTCTTTTATAGAAACAAAATTATCTACAAAGTATCTATGTACTCTACCATCTAAAGGACTAAGATAAGGTATAACAATATTTTCACTTCCCCATTTTATAACATTAGGATTATTGTCACAAAAGCGCATAAACTTAAGCTCTAGACCTGATCTATATATAGCACAAGAACCTATAAACTTATCTTTATTAATAGGTGTAAACTTACCTTGTCTGTATTTAGAATTCATTACCTCGTAAAGTCTTAACCTACAAAGAACATAGGCGGGTCGTTATCTCCTTGATTACCTTCCATTAATCGCAATTCTAAATCTCTCTTACGTTGCGTACCCTCACTTAAAAGATCTGAATAATTAAGTGTACCTCCTCCTAATAAGCTAACTCCGGAGAACTTACCCCTTACATAGCTTAAGGTTATCATCGTTAGAGCGAGCGCATATTCATATACCCATTGTTCTTTAATTAGATCTCTAACAGGTCTTTCAAGCCAGCACGCTAGTACACCATAAAATCTACTTGCACCGGGTTGTGGATACATTTGTAGATATTGCGTTCTTTCATCAAATTTTATATCTCTTTTAGTAGCAAGTACCTTTTCACGTGTTTCCATCCATTCCTTCATCGTATACCACGAAACAAGATCAAATCCATAATTACCTAACGCGTAACTAAAATATGTTTGCTGCGCTAAAGTTTGTTCAAGAGTAAACAAAGTATTTATACCTTGATTTGATCCTTCTTCAAACTCCACAACAGACATTACCTTTCTATAATCCATTGCATCATAGTCAAATACGTTTGAGTATTCAGTTGCAGTAGCGTCTTGTGATTGAATTGATACGACTTTAGTTTGTGATTGCTTAAAAATAGATGATAAATTAATATTAAATGATGTTAGCTTTGAGTATAGTGATGCATCAACTGTTTCAAACTCAGTTAAACCCTCTGTAAATATACCTGATAATTCTACAGACGTCGTAAAGTAGCTACTAATAAGAGAAGATGTAGATATATAAATAGACGAAGGTGTTTCAATAGTAAAGTCAGACCCCGTCCATTTGGGCTTATTTGATATTTTTTGCGTATCTGTTATACCTGCTTTAGATAGAGTATATAAATGATCAAGTCTAACACCCTTATTTTTTTCGTAGATTTGAGAATCAAATATTAAAAACTCTTTTGTATACCCTGCATATTTTGAAAAATACTCAATAGCGATTTGAATATTTTGAAATAGCTGATCTTGATGTATTTCAAGCGAAATTAATGGATAGCCGAGTGATCGTTTAATACGATCACCTAGATCTCCAAACGTTTGTAATCGATTATTTAAATTGGTGGATTGAAACGCAGATACATTTAAAACTTCACAAGCTAATGACATATTATTATTTAATAAAGTTAAGCAGCTGGTGCCGTTGTTTCTGGAGCCGGTGTCGCTTCACCGCCTGCTGGTTCTGCTGCTGGTCCTCCTGTAAACGTAGGTGGCGGACCGCCAGGACCTACACCGGTGCCACCGCCAGGTCCTCCCATACCGCCTTCCATACCACCTTCCATACCTGTACCTGCGCCGAGATCCGCGGCGATGACTTGCTCTCTCCAGGCTGGACCTGCTGTTGTTATTTGTGCTAACTCCCATTGAAGTTCTGCATCCTTACGTAAAAACTCTCTATTAGCTAAAATATCCACATCCTTCCAGCCTAGATACTTTTTCTGAGCGTATGTCTTAGATACAAACTCACTGGATGTAACAGTATTATAACCTTCAACTTTAAGACTAAGTCGTTGACTTTCACGCATTTCGTAAAAGTTAGTTGGTACGTTAAATTTAATCTCTATTTGTGTTTCATTTAGGTCATACTTTTCCCACAAACCTTTTAGTCGTAAATGCGTAACAAAAGCTTTTTCTATACCAGCAGCGAATCGTTGCTGTTGTCTGATTACAAACTTAGCAAATTTTAATTCTTCGCGTAGTATTTCTGAACCATCTTTAAATCCATCTTGTGGATCTAATCGAGCCGCTGGAACCTTCAACGACCTATAAAGCTTTTTAATAAAGTACATTAAATCAGCTAATTCGCCAAGATTTTGACCGCCTTGAAGCTGACTTACCGAAGATCCTTCAGAACCTTGTCTCTTTGGAAACCAAAAAGCATCAAGCATGGATTGAGGGTTAAATTTCTTTACTACGTCTGCCTGATCTACATCAAATGTCTTACTTGACCAGTAGTTAGCAATAAGCTTCTTTAGATAAGCTTCCGCTTTCGGTGCAGGCATATTACCTACATCAACATTGAATACAAGACGTTCTGGTGCTCTTACTAATCTATAGATAACTATAGCATCTTCAATTAGAGAGAGTTGCCTATACGCACGGCGTGCATTTTCAAGAAATGGCATTATCATCGTCTTAGACTCATTCATAACACCAGAATTTACATAAAGTACTTGATTTTGATCAAGAGGTATATGCTCTATTTTTTCTTGTTTACTAGGATGATTTGGATCAAATACAGGCTTTCTGTATATATACCCCTTAACAATCATATTCTGAATGTTATTATAAACTGGATCAATAAGTTCGGATGGTAGGTTAATAATTCCAAGAATACCTTCATCAGTATAATCCTTATGAATAATAAGCTCAAAAAATACTTCACCTTCAACTAATAACTGCCGAAAATATTGCCAACCTTTATTTTTAAAGTCAAAATATTCTATAAATTTTTCAAATTCTTTATCTATATTGGCTTTATCTTTTACAGCTAAATCTGTATTTTTATAACTAATAATAACCTCACTACCATTCTCATCGGTGTTGATCATTTCGTCGCAAATTTCATCCAATGCGTCAGCTACATCAGAATACGCAGCCATAACTCTATAATCTCTTAGTCTAGGACCTTTATTCTCTTGAATATTAGCATACATCACTTGACCGAAGGATGTATCTTTGCCCATAGATCCAATAGCTAAGTTATTAAATTCATTTGAACTAGATATTGAGTGTTTAGCAAGTACTTCTGAACGCTTTAGACCAGACTCGGCAAATGTTTTATATTTAGGGTTAAGATTATTATTTTCTGTATCTATAATATTTGAATATGGCAGCTTATTCTGAACATACGCCATTAAATCTCGTCCAAATGTAGATGTTCTACCATCATTTGAAGTGTAATTTCTATTTTGATTCGAAGTTGTATCAGCCATCTACGTATATTTATACAACACTAAGAGCATAGCCATTACTAGTACCTGCCCAACCCGCACTATTTGAAGTTATAAAGGTAAATGTACCTAATGTTGAGAGTGTACTTACTGCAAGTGTTATCGTAGCCATATTATCACTTAAAACATTATACTGACTTTTATCTAATTCATAAGCACTTATAACTGGCGATTTAGCAGTTTTTATAGCTTTATAGTTAGAGTAAAAATCAGTAACATTACTACTCAGATAAAAGCTATTACTATATTTAAACCGTTTTCCATATATTAAAAAGTTATTTAATTTATTCTTCTTAATAGTTATAGGGTCTTTTATAATAGTTGTTGTATTATTTGTTGTGTATAATAAATTTGTTATAGTAGGTACACCTGAAACGGTTACTGTTTCTGTAAAATCACTAGCCATATTAATAGAACTTAAAATATTAAAATTATCTAATGTTAATATTTTTTTATTAATATCGATATTATAAAAGTTGGAATCAACTTTATATATTATACCTACTTTGTCTGTTTCTCTAAACAACCAACCTTTGATTATAAATGATGTATCAACGACCACTCTAAACTTATCAGCAAATGTTGTATCTGTTGGTGTTGTGTATGAAAGAGTTTCATTCCAAAGTACTTCGGATCGGATCTCTGTTGTATTAGCTAGTTTATAAGACTCGGGAAGCTGCCATGATAGAATTATATAAGGATTTGCGTATGGAACAAAATTAGATATAATTTGATCCATATCACTCATATACCGCGTCATTATGGACATGTTAACCACAATATTAATAGGTACAGGAGCAGGTACCTTAACAGCTTTTTGACCATACTCTTTTGACGTTAGGTAGGTAGCTTCTATCTTACTAAATACACGTGAACTATCTCTCGATATAGAAGCAATATCAACAGCTACTACAGGTAGAGTTATGTTTTGCGCTTTATTTACGATATCGTACATTACTCTCTGCTTTGGAGCAAAGACATATCTCACTTCAATATTTTCTTTTACATCGCGGTTATTATTAAAGCGTGATATTACTGTATCGTCAAAGGCCGCAATAAATTGAGTTATTAAGTCTTTAACTTCCCAAAAATACGATCGATTATTCACATACGTATTTAGTCTACATAAATCTATCTAGGAAATATTTCGGAATCTTATGCTTATTCTTAACTACCATTTCAATAATAGCAGCATCAAGTACATACGTTTTACAGTAGTCTTTTTGTGAACGCACACCACGGCCACACGATTGTATAAATGAGCTCAACATCTTGTTCGCATACCAATTAAAATCTAGTTTCATTAACTTCTCTACCCTTCTATCTGTCGTGGGTAAATATGGAGCTTTAATAACAATTTGAAATCTCGCAAGATCACCTTTTAAGTCAACTCCATGTGACATTGACGGTGACGCAATAATAGTAGGTTTGTCTGTATTATAATGTATATCTAAGATTTCTTCATTACGTACACCTGGTTCGCGATAAATAATACGACTATTATTGATATTTGTTTTGAGGTAGTTCGTTATAAAGTTGGTATGAGTATGAATAATACCTTTTTCATTTTTATGATGCTCGCAGATATCTTCAATAATTTTTACCAGTTTAGGTAAATTTACTTGTAAGTTATTATAGTTCAGTTTTGTTTTTGTAGCTACATAAATTGGAGCTTTTGATGCATCAAATGTAGATTCAGCTTCAATGTATTTATACTTGTCAATACCAAGCGATTTACAGAAGTTTACTGGATCTATAATAGTTGCTGACATTAAAACAATTTTATCTGCATAATCGAAAATACACTTTGATAGCTTATCAACCTTTAAAGGCATAAAATTAATACCTTTTGGCTGTCGTTCGAAAATATATTCACTATCCTTCCATGTACTTAGTAATGTTTTAATCTTACCATGTAAATTATTCAAGATAATCAATTCACTCTTTTGGTCGTTGAGAGCTATCGCAGTTATTTTTTTAGGTTTATTAATAATCTCACGTAGTTCATCAATTCGTTCATCAATATTACCGCAAAGATTTTCAAGCCACCTTCCTACTTTACCATAATCCTCATTATCTGGAAACGGTGAAATATGAATTTGCGATTTTTTAAGGAAGTCAAAATTAAGTTGACAAGAGAACTCTTTTACAAGTTGATCCTCAAGTTCTGATGCTTCATCACAAATAATAAACTCCTTATTTTTAAGGTGGACAGGTAAAGAAAAGAACATATTATAGTTTAGTGTTGCAAATGTAGATATAAGCGCGCTATTTCTTGCTTTATAATACGGACAACTATTTTGCGTCCAACAACTTTCCTTTAACTTATTTAGATGTAAACACGGTGCATATTCTGCAGTAAATTCTGTATCATATGTACATTGATAGTTTGATTTACCTTTTAACACATCTGTATCATTAAACAACTCTTTGTACTGATCCTGCAATGCTTTAGTAATTGTCAACGCAAAGGTACCGAATGGTTGCTCTTCACTAACTTCATCTTCATATTGATAGCCTCCCAACGGCGTTCTTTTGTAGATTAAGTATGATTCGACTAGCTCCTTGAATCCTGCTGAGGGTGGTTTTGCCACGTTGCCTAGTGTCTTTGATACAAATGACTTACCTGAACCAGTAGGTGCACTACATACTACAAACTTATAACCTTCATCAAAAGCCTTATTAATATTACTAATTAATTTTACTTGTTGATCGCTTGGAGTAAAACTACTCGGAAACTTTTGTAAATATTCGCCTACCATATATTATATTATAATATAGTTCCCTTATAAAACAGGAACAATACTTACAATATTGTCATACATCTTGTATGATGAACTATTTTTTTGCGATTTTAATTTACTTGTAATAGGTTGTAAATTATTTGTGAACGAACTGATTTGATAATTTAATGAGCAGCTTACTCCGTCACTCGTTACACTAAAGGGATACGGCAATTCAAGGATTTTAATATCTTTTTTATCTGTTTCGATATGAAAACGAATGAAGTATTGCTTTATTGTAAATAATTGTAACTTACCTACCTTAAGAACCTTATTTTCACATTTAAACGCTACTTTAGATTGTAAGAATCTTTGAAAAATTTTATTATAGTGTTCACTATTCATGTATCCATAAAATTAATTTTTTGTTCTGTAGACATCGGAAATATGTTTGTATTGAAATAATTCCAGAAAGTTTCATCTGCTGGTATTTCTTTTATTACATCAACTTTATCTACTGATACGATTCGATAATCCTGCATTAACACATCCCACACTACTAAGGCGTTGTTCTTAGCTTCGTTGAACTGCTTATTGTGTTTAGGTGGTGAATAGTTTAATACAATACGACCATTGGTAGACTGTAATAAACTATAAGATTTTGTACAAATCATCCTACGAGTTGGTGACTTACCAGGTAAAATAATACGTCTACTAAATCTTAAATCTACTACATTATTTAGTAATAGATTTTCAAGCGTTGATCGTTGAACTATCATTATTTTTTGGTTTGCAAATTCCGAATATTCTATTCTCGTTTAAAAATACACCATTCTTAATATTTCCATGATCTTTAATAGCCATATTTGCTACAGTCATGCCTAGGTTGCTAGGAAATAGGACAATATCACCTACCTTTGTATATTTTACTTCTGGACCAACCAGTATAACTTTAGCTTTTCGCCATGCTTTAGTTACGGTGTTTGTAGGTATATAAATACCGTTTCGAATAATTCCATCACCGTCCGATGTGAGATCGATATATTCAACAAGAATAATATCCTCTAAAATAAATGTTAACTCTAAATCTTCTAACCCGAAATCCCCATCTGAATGCGAAGAAAGGTCAATAAGACTTTTCATTGGTGCTAGTGTATCGATACTTCTTGATGCCATATAGTTATATATTATACTAGTTAAAGAAGTCAATGTAATGTTTCAACTCGCGTTGCGAAATCATATTGTTTCTCGCAATAATAGGTATGTCTTTATTTTCCTTTTCTTCTTTTTCTTTTTTCTTTTTTACATAAGAAATCTTCTTATATTGACATGTAGGTATTAAATGGTAGTATAGTTTAAACATTTCGTTTTTATCATCTAAGAGTCCTGTAAACCGATTTAATGTTTCGTTAACAAAGACAGCTTGTGTAGCTCCATAAAAAGACAACCACCTATTTATCATAAACGGTGTAAATTGCTGAAGACCATCACTATCGAGGTCTTCAGCAATTGTCTTCTTACTAAAGATTAATTTTCTTAGTAAGTCAAAAAAGTTCATAAGATATCTAATTATAAGCAGATCTTCGTCGTAGCGATTTGAATATCTTTAACTTCATCATTAAAGAATTCAATAACGCCTTCCATAAGATCATTAACAGACTCATCATTTAGTTTAGTACTATAAGCGAACCCTGGAGCCTTTTTACCAGCATTAACATTAATACCAGTATGTCCAATAGCTACCCCATCTTTGGAGTATGTGATTGACACACTAACCTTACCTACATCGCGTTCTGTTTTATCTGAACCAATAAACTTATCATGTACCATAAGATCGTCACCTCTCATTTCAATTGGCTTTCCAATAAAGCGTGAAAGTAAATTAGCAATAACAGTATTAAAATGTCGTTGGAAAGCTACAGCACCAATCGAGCAGAGGTTTGGAATCTCCCAGCAGAAGTTAATAGAGTCGTCGCTGAAGATATAATCCTTAGTTAAGGAATCTTCAAGATCAATCAAGTTATCACTTACAAACATAGGAGCTCTAAAAGCTACAATATTACCATAAGGAGATACTTCTTTGTTAAAGAATTGATAGGCAAAACGCTTATGTATAAGGTTTCCATTATAAATCGGATGTTCAATAATCATATAACTTATTATATGTTATTGTTTATAATTATCAAGAGTACTCTCAAAGTATTCTTTCCAGTAGTTATATGTTCGATAATCATCCGGTGTACCCCAACAAATATAGTTAGATACCTCAAAAACCTTTACATTAAGACCTATTTTAATACATTGATTAATTACATCATCAACGTAATACTCACCGTTAGTTGTGATATTTTCATTGTAGTTTTTAAATAATCCTTCGGAGAAGTATTTTGCTTTTCTAAAAAACATAGTACCGATGATAGCGTGTGTCATAAGAGGGTCTTCACCTACAAACTTCTTACATGATACATTGGTTATACTATTAAATTCATCAACTTCCAACCACGAATACATATTTGGATTAACTTTACTTGTCTGATTATTTCTAAATGACCATACAATTACATCAACTGTTTTATCATCTACAAGTTGCTGATATGCTGCTTCATCATATGTTACTCCATTATCACATGCTGAGATTTGAATAGGTTTATTACTATCTATGTTAGCTTCACCAATACCTATTTCACACGTACACGCTTGACCTGAAGTTGTCTCACTAATTTCAATAATAGATGTATTTGTAAAATTGTTATGTAATTCTTCTCTCAAATTATACTCGTTGAGGTGATCTTCTAGACAAATAAATACAGATGAAGAACATTTCGGTAGGCAGTTAACGGCCTGTACAACCATAGGTGAACCATCAACATCTAATAATGGTTTAGGTTTTTTGTAATTTTGTTCTGAAAAGCGACTACCGCGTCCTGCCATAGGTAAAACTAATACTGTTCCAGTTGGGTTTATAGCCTTTTGCTGCTTAATATCTTTCTCTTTAAAATATTTGAGCCATGATTGAAATACTTCTAGATCGTATGGTGTACCCCACTGTAACATTTTTTGAATTTCAAAAATACCTACTTTAAGACCATCACGTACAAGCAAATTATAAACTAAACTTATATAGTATTCACCGTTTAAACTTAGCCCTTGATCCATCGCTTCTTTAAAATATTTCTTAAGTATATTTCTACTCTTAAAGTAATAGGTACCATTAGATGCATACTCATCCATTTTATTTGTAGTAAATGGCTCTTTTTCTTTAATCTGAATTAGCATTCTATTCTCTTCTTTACAAAAAGCATAATTATCGCTTCCAAGCATATGTGGATGAAATCCTGTATAGCACGGTATCATACCATCGTAGTTTTTTACTGTAGATAAAAATTCCTCAAAATCCCAGACAGTGCCATAGTCACAATAGCTTACAATAATCTCAGCTGCATCATCAATATACTCTCTTGCTTGATACACAGCGTCTACAGGACCTTTTCGATTATCTGTTGACACTTTTACAATTGTACAGTCTGGTACAATATTACGTAGTTCAGATTCAATATTATTATTTTTTATATGTTCCTCATTACATATAAATAAAACACTATTAACATTAGGAAATAAATTTACTACATAATCAATAATTGGCTTATTATTAATTTTTATAAGTGGTTTTGGATCAGCGTAACCTGCTTCAATAAAACGCTTACCTATACCTGACATGGGTATTACTAGTTGAATATTTCTTGACATCTTTTATAATAATAATCTAAATTAGCGTATAAATCAACTAAAAGTGGTATAAGTAAATACATGAGTCTAGAATCTGTCATACACAATCAACGTCGTGATGTTGTTCAAAACAATGTTAATTTCTTAAAAAATAAGTTATACTTAGAATTCGGTACGTGCCATGGAGCATCTATGCTTGAATATTATGGGCTATATAAAGAATTTGACATACAATCTTCTTTTTATGGTTTTGATTCATTTCAGGGATTACCATTCGAGCCAACTGACACTCTAAGTCATAGAGTGTGGGGTCCAGGAGATTTTAGTACGAATGGTAATATCAACCCTGAACTTCTTAACAAACCGGAGTTAAAAATTGTCGACGGTTGGTTTTGCGATACACTAACAGATAGTATTGCAGAAGAGTTTGGTGATAAAAAAATAGGCTTGTTACATATCGACTGTGATATATATACTTCGACTATTGAGGCTCTTGAATTTATTATTAAGCATAAATTACTCGTTGATGGTACTATAGTTGTATATGATGATTGGGGTGGTTGGCGTCAAGCAGGGTTAACAGAAGATCAGCAGTATGACATAGGAGAGGGTCGCGCTCACCGAGAGATCTGCGAAAAATACAATCTTAACTTCGAACTAGTTAATAAGGTTGTACCTGCATCAGAGTTTTACGAAATAGCAACATTTGTATACAGGGCCTAACTAACTAACGATTACCTATATCATACTTTAACATAGTCGGTACACACACCATAAACATAGTTAATATACTTAAATTCCCGCATATCAGTCTCTGTGAGCAGTGGAATTATGCAATTAGTATTAAGCGTCGCAGTTAGATCGTGGACCCATAGATGCCCAGTACTGGTGGGAGTATAAGGGTCAGCAGTATGGCAAAAATACTTTGTGTTATTAAGTTTTTTTAACTCGTGAGCTGCTTCAATATTTTTGCAATGGAACCATAACTTTTCTTTACGTAAGTTAATCCATGTACAAGATACTTCGTAATCTGGTGTATCATGACCGAGCCAGAACCTATTATTTAAGAACCTAACATCTACTTCAACGTCGTACCCAAGCTGTAAAGCGCAGTCTATATATGAAGGGCGATTTTCCTTTGATGAAACGGGTCCTATTATATTTCCTCTATGTGATATAATATTCATACTTCTTCTATTCTTAGTGTTTTGTCATCTATAAAAAGATCATAATACGGTTTATCTACCCTCAATTCATTGTATTTTGCACCCCATTCCTCTAGCTGCGCTTTTGTTAATTCGTACCAATCTATTTGCTTGCGACTGCCTCTTGACGTCCAGTAAACAATAGTATTACCTTTATCATATAACTTATTAATTTTTTCAATATTTTCCTTTATTGGAATTGCTTCAGCATATTTTCTGCTAAGCGGGCTTGTGCAGATTGTTTCGTCTATATCAACATATATAATTTTCATGTTCTCTATTATTTTAAATTGACTATTGGTAATGGCAAGTTTAAGATAATAAACGAAATATAATCATAATAAGAATTAGTTAATGGTATATTTTTATTAAAAATAAAATCTACCGATTGATATTCTTTGAATGTAAATTTATAAAACTTACCTACTGCTTCTAATTCATATTCTAATCTTACTTTATTAAATGCTTCTAATATATTATCTACATTATATTTTCTGTCAACTAAAAGTTCTAAGCTAACAGGTTCTTCCTTACTTAAATCATCAACTAAAATAGTATCGTAAGAAAAAAATCTAATTATAACATCAGCATATTTTTTTTGTGGTAATATATGTGTATGATAATCTTCTTCACGCTTAGCAATTGAACTTAGAACTTGCTGTATGGTATAACCTCTTGTACTTACATCTCTCCTAACTTTCCATTTATTTTTAAGAGTACGTTCAGTATCCATAAAAATTTTTAAATCGTATAACGCGCCTTGATTATTATACATACTATGTAGCCCGCACACAATTAAATTATCCGATGAACTAATAGGTTGCGAAGAAGTAAACTTACCAGTATTATGATCGTAATCTACTTGGTATATAGTATTACCCATTTTTAAGTTAAACACATCACTCTGCATTTTAGTTATGTGGTTTGCAGTAGGGTTTAAATGAGTTATGGTCTTCCAGCTATCATCTGATCTTTCCCATTTATGATATCTATCACCCTCAAGTACAACAGAATTACAAAATAGATTTTTTAGTATATCGCTTAATACACTTTTACCTGAGCCAGAGTCACCACAAATAGCTATAGTATTACACTTTGATAAGATGAAAGAATATTCTATATCCTTAAGATTATACTGTATACCTCTATTGTTTAAATAGTGATGTAAGAGTGTCTCTGAAATATTTCCATGAGTAGATATTAAATGTTTAATATTTTCAAATATATTAAAGTACTGGTTCATGGCTACTGAAGGACCGTAGGCAAACGCATCGCATAAGTATGGATCCTTGGAGGTTAGCAGCTTACTACTATCTATTTTACTATCACTCGGAATGGTAATTATTTTATTACAGTCATCAAGGAAATCGAGATTATTAAAAGAAACATCTGGTCTATACCTAATTACAAGATCATAATCTTTACCGGTTGTTTTCTCGTTTATACACTTAAGCGTATTTAATTTGTATAATTTAGCCCAATGATTAATTGTATTGTTCGCTATCTTATCATTTATATATAGAAAATTTGATTCTATTATAACTGATACAGGTGATAGTATATCACTTATTTGCTTAATATCTTTTTCCTCTTCAATTAAATTGAAATATTTATCCTGACTATTTTCGTCTTTAGTTAGATGCAAATAAACATCTACCTTACTATATTTTTTAAGTAAGCTCTCCTTTATATACTCTACATTGATAGTATAACTTCTAAGATAACCTGCAATTAAGAGTGCAACTTTCATTGTAATAATTTATCAAAACATTTTAGATTTAAATCCTGCATACCTTTAATAATCTCTTTAAGTTTTGAGTCTGTAAAAATTTTATTAAAATAGTACTCATAGTTATCTGAAACATCTTTAACAGTTTGTGCAATATTATCGTAACTAGACCATACAATATATTCACTGTAGGGTATTTTTTCCTTTAGAGGTACATCTTCACTAACTACAATAACACCGCTAAGTAGTGCTGGTAGTACTCTTAATTCTTCGAAAGTGTGATGATGATCAGTTTGATGAACATTTACTAATACTTTTGCATTCTTGTACACATCATAAAGACAGTCATTTGTATAGCAGTTGCTTATTGATGTAAACTCTATACTTAGTTGTTTTAGGCAATTTAATATTTCTGATCTTCTCTGATTTGAATTATCAGTGAACATTGTAATAATATTTTTTCTACCCTGATCTATAAAGTTAGGTGAGAATAATAGAGGTGATATGTATATATTTTTATCAAGATACTCTTTAAACATATCGTTTGTTGATAGGTTATACATATTAGGTAGACTATACTCTATAATGTAGTCGAGATTGTTATAGTAATTAAAATTATCTACCCGTATTAAGTACGTGCCATTATCACACGGTACATTACCGTATATTAGCTGATGTACGGATCTACCACCTATCTTAACAAGGGTGTGTTCGCATTGTATATCAATCTTTATTGTTCTATTAGTATTGTTAAAATTATGGTTATAATTACCTATTATAACATTAATAGAAATATTATTTTTAGCTAACCACGCCTTAAGTAAATTAACACTGTAATTATAATATTCCTGTATTAAAGTATTATAATTGTAGTCGTGTAGTATAAAGGATTTGTTAACTTGCTCGATTACCATTGGTCAGGTGTATTCTCAGTTCTTTGATGAGCTCTTTTTACAAAGTAAGTTGGTGTTGTGCAATTTACAATATCTACCGTATGGCAGTTGTAATACTGGTCAAGATTACTTATATTACCGTCGATATCGGTATTTGTATAGTCATTTAATTCCCACAATATTCGCGCTAAATATCTTTCTGATACTTCACGCTCAGCACTTCGCTGGATGGTTAATTGTTCGAAATAGCCTAATAGTTGATGAACTTTTGCAGTTGCTACAATAAAACTGTTACACCAACAGAAGGTAATTTTGTCTAGGTTATTATCTAAACCTAACTGAGCTAAAATTGCATTTGAAGCATGCTGAAATAGACCATCTTGGTGATAGGAATTAATAGTACACGCTGTCGTATTTTGATTGTTTAGGCTATTGAAATCATACTTGTTTTTAAGTACAAAAGTATCTTGTGTACATGCAATATATTTGTAGTCATCTAAGATATTATTATCTATCAAATATCTCATACCTACACGATACGCTCCTATTTCAAATTTACAGTCAATATTATTAGTTAGCAATACAAGTCGGTCACTCTGTTCGAGAGTTTGAAAGATTTCATCGACATGGTTAGAGTTATTATCAATAACTATAGTTAATGCTTGAGGGTAATATTTTTTAATATTATCTGTATAGTATTTTAAATATGTCGCATGCCCTCTAATATATTTGTGAGCTATAATAAATACTATTTTATCATTTATATCTATATTTTCCATTTATCTGATTTTGTTATGTTATATTTTTTTATGATATAATTGTACTTGTCCGAGACATCCTTATACGACTGACCATATTCAGTAGTTAATTTATCATTTGGAATTATCAACTTACCACCGTGGGTTATATGAAGGAACACATATTCACTAACGCATTGAAAGTAACCGCATTCTTTAACATTACCTGAGAATAGTTTGTATACATTATATTGTTTACAAAAATGCTGTACATCAATTCCCTCAATAGATCTGTATGTCTTATCCTTAAATGTACTTAGTATTTGTATTAGAGTCTCTCGCTTCCAGATAGATGGATTTACGTTGTATATATAATTATCGGGATCTGTCTGCTTAACAAGATACAATCTACTATTATAGAGTTTATCTGTAGCCGTGTTACACCATGTTATAGAGTCGTCGGATGATACATCCGCTAAAATACTATCTTTATTAATAGAAACATATTTTAAATCAATACGATCCCAATTATATTGCTGAGCTAATTTGTTTATTTTTAATATACAATCTTCGTTTATATTAACAATAATATCTATATCGTGCGTTAACAGTATATAAGTATCATCAATTTGCAATAGACAGCTCAATAGTCTCGACGCGTATGTGTCAGCGTCATTGTAGAATATAACCTTATCGTAATGTCTTGTGATATAATTTATATCGTGAGTTGATTCGTTAATAAACAATGTATGCTTACCACCATTGCAGATATGATCTGTCTGTATTTCAAGAATATCTAGGTAGTCTGTGTGACTATAGACTGTAAAATTTACCATATTTGTATATCCTTAAACTTGTTCATATTAATGCACCACGGTGAGTTTAGCCCACCGTCTATTTTTTTAACATCTTGTTTGAGTACTGTAATTGTATCGTACTGAATGCTTTTATTCCAACCTGCAACTGCAGATTTTGTATAAGAAATAGTAACTGTATCACTATCAATATCGATAATTTCACCTACAATATTATCTACCGACACTCTCATAAATAATTTAAATTCATCATTACTTTCATGGTAAGTATCATTAAAGGGTATATAATTAACTGGCTTAAAAGAATATTCAAACCGTTTATTAACATCAAGAAAACCTGGTGAATTTAAAGATATAAGATTACAGCTATTTTTGGAATATAATACGTTACACAGTCCACCTCCTATAGCACCAATAACGTATCGTGCGTTAGCGAATAAAAATATTTTTTCTATTGTAGTGAGAGTCTCGGTAAATACTTCTTGATACTTATTCTTTTGTAGATAGTTTATCAATTCATCTTCGTTTACTAACCGTCGTCTCGTTGTGTAATCCGTTCCTATATTGGATAAATTACCATGTAACCAACTCCTTCTCGATACATATATATTACTAATAATACCTGGGCTATTATTGTTTTGTAATACTTGCTCTGTAATAGTATTATATAGTTTGTAGACTTCGTATCTAGGTGGTAAGTTAGAATTAATACCGTGTGTATAAGAGTCTGAAATATAGAGAGTTTTATAAACAGTATCATCACGAACTACTTTAATGTCGTCTGAATTAATATTGAGTAGCTCAAGTAATTCATTAACGAAATTATATTGCGTAGTCCTAACACTATTAGGATAATTCATTAACAGTTTTAACCTAGGCTCCGTTTTTCGTAAATGTAAGTATGATATTAGATACGGTAGTGTATCATATACAAAATGATAATAGTTGTCTGTATTATACACAAAAAAGAAGCAAGGCTCTTCGTCATATAACGGTATATTTTGATCTGTATATTCAATCGTTGATATGGCTTTAATACTCTTTAACGACATTACCTGTTCATTTATAGGTGCATACAGCTCAGTAGTATCTTTAGAATATGCTAATATATTAGGGTAATATAAATTAGAACCAGTAAACACCACATAATTAAGAGTATATATATTAACCTCTCTACCATTATCATCCATAGGAAGAAAATTAACTTTTACCTCTATAGAGTGTATATCTTTAATATTATATAACATATTACACCCACCCTTGATCAGGGTGCATTAGGTATTGATGAACATTAACTGCGTTACCTCTTAAGAGAGCAGCCCATATACCACAGTTACCCGAATGTGTAACGAGGTGATTACATTTAGATACAATGCTTGTTGAGCTTAAAATTCTCTGAGCAAACTTATGTCTTTGATCAGAACTTATTATATGCTGTAATGCTATATTCTTGTTACTTTTTATACAAGGCATTTCTTCAAAGAAAAACGAACATTCAAAATTTCGTTGAAATTCATTTCTAAATTCTACTTCATCAGTTTGAATAAGAAATCTAATTTGGTTATTCTTATCGTAAATTTGCTGACACTTATTAAAGAATTCCGTATAGGATGCGATTCCTGTTTCGGTTGATTTATCGTTACCACGATAAAAGACTGAAACCGTATTATCGTATTCTATATTGTATTTTTCTTCTAATTTTTTATTGTACTTTTCAATAACGTCACTCAGGCTAAAATACTTATAGATAAATGGTGTTATATTTTTAAAATCGAGTTGATTGTATGCTGTAAATTGGTGGTTGTGATGATAATCAATCTCTTTAACATACTCAATATTATTGGATTGCGTACATTTAAATAATAATGAATTTAAATCTTCGTTAGGATCATAAGGATTAATTTTATACGAGGCAAATTGAAAGCTTGAATTTATTGACGACGGTAGACGTTTTTGTATATTAAAAAAATTTATAATATCGTATAATCTAACCGAGCAGCATGAAAAAAAGCCAGAGTTATGTGTTATGGTTAGCTCACTCATATTAAACTCCCTGTTGACCACCCGGGCTTATATTAATAAACACCTTTACATTTTTATTTACAGAGCAAGCCACTGTTGGTTGTAACATCGCACATTTTATATCTTTTCGTGTACGTAACGTTTCGATTAGCAAGTGATGATCACCTCCTTTATATGTTCCGTTTTTAGCTTCTTGCTGTTTTTCATTACATTTTATCATCCAGTCGTTGACGAATGAGATTACTTCATCACTATATTTAAAAAATATTAACGCACTATGAGGAGTTTTCATGTCATGTATTCTCGTTACAGCTGCCATATCGTAATTAATATTATCCATTTCTATAGGTAAATCATTAACTACACAGTCTGCATCTATCCATATAATATTACGCTTTTGAGTTTTAAGTGTTTCAAGAATAATTGACGGTTTAAGTAGACAGTTATCGTTGTATGTACCGTTAAGCTTTGGTGCATGTATTAATATCTGACCCCCTAGTTTTTCAATTGTATGTTTAAGAGCTTCCGCAGATTTTTTATAATACAATGTATCATTATAATCATAATAAAATGTAGTGAATAGTGTTTTCATAATGCATTAATGTAGTCGAATAAGTAATCATCAGACAGCTTTAATGTCTTTAAGGTTTCAAGATTATTTTGTACAGCTTGTAATTTCATATTATATAATTCTGGTGTTAAGCTGTTAATAATTTCTTCCTCCTTACCAGGTTCAAGCACAATTATACCATTAGGATCAAATATTTCAAGAACTTTTGCTGCACCTCTATAAACAGGCACTGCGCCTGCCGCTATAGTATCAGTAAATTTCTCTGTAAAATAATTTTCTGTAACACCGTTTTCAACTACTATATGAAACATATAATCCCGTATACCATCGATTTTAGTATCCCATAAAGATAAATGAGATTGTGGTGTTGATACTATACCTCCATACACATCTACATTTTTTGTCATTGCATATCTCGCTACTTTATGTCTATATGCATGCTCTTCTGTTATAATTTTATGAGAACAAAACATAGAACATAATTTTGTCTTTGGATAAACATTCCACAACTCTTTTTTAATCCATGGGTAGTTACTACCCGTATAAGCATATACAAAATTACTATTTAAATTTAATAATTCTTGTTCGCATGTAAAAATTTTATAAAAATATTTGTCAAATAAAATCTCATGATTTTTAATTAACCAATTATATACATCAGGAATTATGAATATAGATTCACACACCCAACCGAATCGCTTTTTTTTATCTATACTTAGATCTGGAGTTTGTGCTTTCATACCATGATCAATATAGATGTTGTAATCACCATGCCATGGAGACCATCTAAAATCTTTTGGTAGTAGATTAGAACACGAAGAGTGTTCATAATTAAACGGCATTCCTATTCCTTTTAAAGTTGTACTCATATTTATCTCCAGGCTTTTATATATTCTAACGTCTGTTCTAAGCTAAATCTTGTTATTTTTAAATACTCTTGCTCATTAAGTTTATATGATGCATGTGTATCTTCTCTATTCTTATTTTCATCGCTAATGTGTGGTAGGTGAAGCAAAAACGGTTTAATTGTATTAATCGAGTATATAGGTATTTTTAATTTTCTTGCACGTACTATTATCTCATTATCTTCATAACCCCAACCTTTAAAGTTTGGGTTAAACCCTCCTATATCAATAAACGTTTGTCTCTTACCGAATAATACACCACCTACAGCTTTAGTATTAGCAACGTGATAGTGTTCATTGGTATATCCAGTTTGTATATTTGCTGTGTCTATAAATGACACTAAGAAATCATATAAAGACTCTGTAATATCAATTATCTTATCCTTAACTGTATAATTAAAGTATATAGCGATACCATTATAACCTATACATATACCGCCTGTATCTTCTAGTGTATTAATAGTCTTCTCAATATTTTGCTTACTTACGATGCAGTCAATATCAAGAAAACAAACAATATCTGTTGTACAACCCCTTAACCCGATGTTATATCCCTTACATTTGTTATGTTGACCTTCATTATAAAAATAAATATATTGAATCCTTTTATCGTCTTTCAAGTATTCAAAATTTTGTATTTTATCGTCTTCAATAACTATAAATTTACAAGTAGGTAGTATATTTTTATAGTATGCAATAACTATATCTACATTTTTAGCACGTTCTTCAGTATCTTTACGTAGATGTATAATAAAAGTTATATCACTCATATATAAATTTATCTGAGATTTTAACACCCTCGTATTGCTGTTTTATGTTTTGAAAAGCTTGGTGTTTTTGTTCATAAGCACTTACATAGGCAGGGTTGTTGTGTGTACCGCCAAAGTCAATACCTGTATCTTCTTTAGTACCATCAAATTTATTTTTATACCAACTCATACCCTCTAAGTGTATATAGTAACTAGTTGAAAGATCTACATTACCAATTTTAAGGTTATGCTTCTTAATATCTTCTAAAAATGTAGATCCAATATCATATATCTTATAAGTCTTAAAACTGTCTTTCATTCTTTCTTCGTCAAAGAAAGTAATATTATGTTGTTTAATTTTATCTACATTAATAAAACAATGCCACGGGTTGACTCTATTATAGATAGACTTACCTCCTCGATCACCTTCCACTTTACCCATAATAGCTAAATTCATATCCTTAAATTGCTTAAAGATAGAGCTATGATCTTGCATGAAAATAACATCTGTATCAACAAGTAAAGCATATTTAGTTTTACATAACTTTAAAGCCTCATTAACACCATCACCATGACTCAAACCTGGATGTGAGATATAGGGAACTTTGTGATCTCTCAGTAAATTTGTTGTATCATTATTTGTTGAATTGTCGACAATAATAAGTCGCTGCGTTCTATTATGTACATGCATCCACGACTTTAACATTGTTAGTGTTATATCAGGTGTATTATAAGAGCATGTAATTAATGTTAAATCATCCATTTGGATTTTATATCTTTGAGATTATTGATAACACCTTCTTTACTAATATGTGGACACATATTAGGATAAAAGCCGTGTATATTACGGTATACTTCTCTACCTACATTTATATTTTTAATCCATTCCTCTTTATTAGTAGATGTCGTACTCCTATCAATAGAGTCTGATGGTATACTCAAATATCTCACACTATCGTGTATATCTGCAAACCACCAAAACGGTGGGTGTCCGTTAGCTTTTATAATTCTAAATGTATGGTCAACATGCTCCCATGCATTATGAAATTTTTCGTCGTGTAACCCTACGCTTTGCAATATTTCTTTTGTAAAAAAGCTGAATACACCAGCTACATGTTCATATAAATCAATCTTAACATTATTTTTATATTCAATAGTAATTTTTGGATTAGGTTTAGATTCATTATCTAGCAGATGTCTGTTATGTAGATCGTAATTACTGATAGTTTGACGTCTATTAAACGGTGTACCGGGTCCAAAATTAAAGTGTTGTATGCCTGTCTCCTTACTTGCTTGTATATATCGATCAAAAATTAACTTATTAAGTATGATTGTATCATCTTCAATAATAAAGATATAATCACATCCTTTATCTAAGAGATGTTGCATAGCTTTATTTTTTGATTTACCAACACCTAAATTAGTATCATTTCTGATATAAGTACACGGATACGGAAAATTAGGACCAGATATATTTTTACCATCATTAATAATAACAAGTTCATCAAAAGTACATATCTTGATACTGTTTAGTAAATTATGTAAGTATGTAGGTCTATCACATGTAATGATACCAACACCAATCTTTTGTTTCATATATTCTATATAAGTTATTCCTTAAATTTTAAAATCAACTCTAGAATTTTTATTTCCTAAGCTATATTTTTCAAAAAGAGCTTTTTCTGCCTGTTCTTGTTCAAGAGCTGCTTTCTGCTGACTTACTAATGCTTCAAGCTCGTCGAGTTTGGAGGGATTAAAGATAGAATGTTCATCTCCAAAGATTTCACCGCTTGTATCAATATAATCAGATATTGTATCAATTCGTTGCTGTGGAGATGTAGGTAAAACAATTATACCAGGTGAATCGTCTTTTGGAAAAAATATATCAGCATCGTAGTTTTGTTCGTATTGATCCTTTAATGCGAAGAAAATATTATCAATTTCCTTAATATAATTAACATCTGTATCACGTGTTCCATCGTGTTCTATCTTAATAGAGTCATCATACTTAAGAAGGAAAATAATATCTAAATGCCTCATAGATTCCTTTGTAAGAGTAATACATTTCTCTACAAATTCTTTATCGAAACCATCTGACCCTTTTTCATGAGCCCAGAGTGTATACACAAGATTATCAAGAGGGCATCTATCAAAAATTACTTTAGATGTTTTATCATAGGATTGAAGTTGATCGATCATATGATTTAAAATTGCCCATTGAGTATCTGAAGTTGTAGCAGATGAATGAGCTAGATCTTTTTCTTTAATAATGTCTCTATAAGTCTTTTCAGGTGTGGAGTATTGATTCCACACTGCTAAGAAGTTCTTAATGAGGGTTGTTTTACCAGTGTTTGCTGTTCCGCTAAATGCAATGCGCATATAAATATATAATCCGTGTTAAAAGTTTTTCAAGAAAGAAGCCCACTCATCCTTATAAAGATCTAAAGACATTCCATTATTTGGCTTACAAGGTCTATATCTTAATTTTAAACCTACTTGCTCTGGTGTAAAAGAAGCCTTTTTAGAGTTAAGAAGTCTATCGCAGCATACCATGTTTTCCCATGTATCCTTACCACCTCTACTCTTAGGTATAATATGATCTACACTAATATTATCTTTAGATAATTTGACACCTGTATATACACACGTATAATTATCACGTTTAAGAATATTTTGTTTAGTAGGAAATTGTATTTTGTTGTGTATAACCTTATCAAATCGAGAACATATAACAACCGATGGTATACGAATAGGTCCTCTCGCTGTTTGAATGTATTCATCAAACGGTCTGATAGGTAATTCTAACCATTCTTTAACATTAGATACAGGTACAAAATACTCGATATTTTCTAAATTAACAGTATTTTCATCTGTCATTTCATAGCTAATATTTAAAGGTACAACAGATCCGGAAAATATATTACCAAATGTTTTTTCAATACCTTCAACTGCTAACGGAAAATAAAACTTATTAAGTATAAGAACTTTATATAATTTCATTAAACAGATAACGCTTTATCCCACACCAGTAGATGAAGTCTTGGACTAAAGTTAACACGTAATGCTTTAGCATATTCAACAACAGCCGGCGCTCTCTCGATATGTTCGTTACGTGAACCACAACACGGCATAAACCAAATACGCTTTAGAGGTACATTAATTCCATTACTATCTAAAACATATTTACACCAGATTTCATCTATATCTTCTGAGCACGTAATGACAAATTTAAATCCCGAACCATTCTCCTTATGCCATTTTAAAACTTCAGGTTTATATGTTTTTTCTTCCGGATCGCCGTTTGTGGTTAGCTTAGGAGAGGTAGTAAACGTAGCTTTAAATTCTGTTACCCATCTAGAATCAGGCATAATAGTTGCATTTGTTTCAAAATCTATTTGCGGTAAAAACTCATATTTTAACACAAAAGCCTCGATAAACTTAATAAGTTGCTTACCTGATACAAGAGGTTCGCCGCCTGTAAGCTTAAAAATTGCACCATCTTTAAGATGATTAATGTGATTACCTGTTTCAAGTAGTTCAAAAATTTCGTTAAAAGTCATTTTATTTTTGACTGACCAAGAGATATAAGAGTCGCAACCGTTAGGTGAATCCTCTGAAATAAATGCCGCGCAAGTTAAATTACAGCTAGCAAGTCTCATGAAAACAGAAGGCTTTCCTACATATTCTCCTTCTCCTTCAATAGTAAAAAATACAAAATCATTCGACAAAAACATTGTTTCTTTATCACAATCGATACTCATAATTAAATTAATTATAAAATAAGACATATCTTAATCAAGCATTTTGATTAAATATTTTTAACATGACCCGTAAAGTGGCGCGTAAGCGCAAGTCTGCTGGTTTGGAGGAAGTTTCAGAAATTGAAGCTTCTTTTCAAAAAAACTGGATACTTGATTTTAAAATCAAGAAACCTTTCCACTTCAACGCTAACCATCAACAATTTTTTAATTGTATAAAAGATGATAGCACTAATATGGCTTTTGTTGCTGGTCCGGCAGGTTCAGCTAAGTCTTATATTGCCATATTAGCAGGTCTCGAGCTGCTTAAGGAGAAGAAAATAACAAGTATTATATACATTAGGTCTGTTATTGAATCGGCATCACGTAGCATTGGAGCTCTACCGGGAGAGATAGATGATAAGTTCTCTCCATACGCAATGCCTCTTATCGAAAAAATAACAGAGATTACAGATACAAGTACATGTAATTCGCTTAAAACGAATAATATTATTCAAGCTATACCAGTTAATTTTGTAAGAGGTCTTACATTTAACGATTCACTTGTTATAGTAGATGAAGCTCAAAATTTACAAAAGTCGGAGCTTGTAACTATACTTACACGATTCGGTAAAAATACTAAGTATGTTATTTGCGGCGACTTAAATCAAAGTGATATTGGTAAGCTTTCTGGTTTTAAAGAAGTATATGATCGATTTGATACTAGCGAATGCGTGGATCATAAAATCCACGCATTCGAATTTGGAGAATCTGAAATCGTTAGAAGTAAGATTCTTAAGTTTATCGTTAAAATACTAGAAGCCAAACAGCATTAAGCACCCCACGATGTCCCTGCGAACGGATTACTCATACCGTTTGATACCTGACCGTTACCTACACGAGCACCTCGATCTATTTGCTGAGGCGCCTGTTGAATGTTAATAGGTTCTGTATGTGTAAACTCCGATGTAGACACCGATGGTTGAGCTTTTACTTCTGTATTAAAACTATAAGTTGTGACAGTAGGTAAATCTTCAGCTATTTCCGTTACATTATTAATAGAATAAGTCGCAGAATTTTCTTCATGTTCAAATACTTCAACTTTATCTACCCAGCATCTATTTTTTGTCAACTCACGAACATGTCTATCAGCTATATTAAATACATTTTCAGCTGCCCGTTCAATACCTACGCCTTCTTTCATAATGTAAAGTTGAATAATACCTCTATCATGTAGATGTTTAAAAGTCTCTAGCTCTGGATCATCAGCAGCAACTGTAGTAGTATGATCATAAATACTTTTTAGTTCTGCTTTAAGCTCTTTTAAACTTCCAAAATCTACACACCAGTTTTTATCATCGAGAGATGAACCACTAAACCATATCTTAGCTTTAAGCTGATAACCGTGTAGAAAACGACAATGTGAATGTGAAGCGCGCCATTGTCTGAACGCACAGGAGCCAAGCTCGATTACTTTTGTTGACTGAAAAACAGGTTTCATATCAACAGTATAAATACAATTATAATCTTTTCAACTGTTCAATTAAGACTTTTTGTGTAGCCTTAGTATTTTCAACTAATGCACGTGATTGTAAAACAGTCTTTACATCTTGTATTTCTGTGTCTGAAAGTGGGTCAGTTGCATTTGTTTTGCTAGTAATATCCAATATAGCTCCGTCCATATCTACTGCGCTTGGGGATAATTTACTCGCATACTGACGTTCATTAATTCCTAAATCACGCGTTATAATAGTTGAGAGTATAGCTACCGTGATTCTACCTCTTTGCTTATATAACCTAATAATATCATCAAATTTAGGCTTTGATTGAACTTTACCCTTTTCTCCTTGAATCTGGTTACCTTTATTATCTCTTACATCCATTGTTAAGGCGTTATCTTTTCCACCTCTTGTAACATAAGCGTAATATGTGGTAGGTGGTACAGTACCACCTACGGGTTTAAACCTTTCTGCGTCGAATTCTACAATTGTTCTATTGCTTTTTGATGGATCCTTAGTTTCTTTGTTAATTTTTATTGTTTTAGTATTAAAAACTCTTGAATAATTTAACTGTAGTTCTGCCTTCACAAATAATTTAGGTTGATTACCGGTAAAGGCTCTACCTATTTGCTTAAATGGTTCGGCGATTCGTCCCAACGGTCTAGTTATTTCAGGTGCTAGTGTTGTTGCCGCTGTTTTAGCAGCTGCGGCAACACCTCTTACTATATCGCCGAATGACTCTTTTATAATTTCTTTTTGAGAAAGCTTTCGCATATTTATATTTATAGTTGATATTATGAATATACGATATTATAATCCGATTATGGATGATTCTGAAAATACCGAAATTGGAGATATCGTTAAGCTACCATATGCTAACGGTAATGCTCCCCGTACAGAAAAGGAAAAGCAAGCTATTATTAAACGAGCTGCTAAGGCTTATGAAAAATACATGGATGCTCTTGGATTTGACTGGAGAAATGATCCTAACTCGGATAATACTCCAATGCGAGTCGCTAAGGCTTTCGTTAACGATATTGCAACCGGCTGTTATGATAATCAGCCTAATGTCACTGCATTTCCGAATAATGGTTATGACGGTATTGTTGCACAGTGCAATATTCCCGTTAAATCACTTTGTTCACATCATCACTTAGCTTTTTCTGGTGTTGCTCATGTAGCGTATATACCGAGCCCAGAAGGTAAGGTTATCGGTCTTAGTAAGCTTAATCGTATTGTTGAGTTTTACGCAAGACGTCCGCAAATTCAGGAGGGGTTGAGTGTGCAGATTCATGACGCAGTTAACGTCGCTTGTGAAGGTAATCTAGGTGTAGCTGTTGTACTCAAAGCTCAACATACATGCGCTTGTAATCGTGGAGTAAGACATGATGGATGCTTTATGATTACATCTAAGCTGTCAGGTGATTTCCTCGCTGATGAAAAGACACGTACAGAACTTTATAAGTTCATTGATATGGCTTCCAGAAAGTAAGGAACTTACATATTATAAGGTTATGAATATATTCGTAACTAACGACGATCCCGTGTTAGCAGCACGGGATCTTTGTGATCAGCACGTTAGAAGCAAGATGGTCATAGAATCCGCTATTATGTTAGCTCATGCATTTCCGCAAGAACTACTAAATCATCCCTCAACACCTAGAACTCAATCTGGTAAGCCTAGGAAAGCTGGTAAAGGATACGCTAAGCATCAGTGTTCTATATGGGCTAGAGAAACTAAATCTAACTTTGAATGGCTTGTAAATCATACTCTCGAAATGTTTACAGAACGTATGTATAGATGGCCTGACTCAAAAGAACACTTTACAAAAACGTTTATTGAATGGTGTGGTAATAATGCTCATAATATTACCACAACACGCTTAGAGCTTACACCGTATGCAGTCGCTATTAACACTGATTGTAATTGTCGTAAGTTACCAAATTTTGATAATCTTAGTGTTATTGAGCAGTACCGTGCTTATATTATACACGATAAAGAATTTGCTACATGGACAGTTAGACAGTCTCCTGATTGGTATCATACTGAACATCAATCCGATCACTTGCAATATGATTAGAATTTACATCAATTAAAGCATCTAACTGTTTGATAAAGGATTTACCGACGAGAATTTTATATTCATTTTCTGATCGGTTACCAATACTAAAAGGTACATCGTCAAACTCTGTTCCTGCAAACTTAATTCTAAATCTAACAACAGGACGCTCTTCAACATGACCGGCGCCTACGTTGATACTTATTGTATCGTCGATATCCTTTATTAAGCGCTTTCCGTTAATAGTTGTAAAGGAAACTTTTGAACCTTGTCTCGTAAGGTCTTCACCGTGTATCACGTTGTAAGCACCATTACCAGAGTCAATTTTAACTTTGACTCTACCTACACCAGCTATATCCATCTCTTCGATGAGACCTATAACTGTTTTTTCAAAGAATTTCTTGAAAGTAATCATTGGCATTCGTCACATCCTCCGCATGTACAGCCTTTTTCAGCATACTCGCAGCTGCAGCTATCTTCATAACCTGCGTTATATCTATCTGAACCCACATTTTCTGATTCTTCATACTCTAGATAGTGATATACATCTGAAATATAACTACTAGCTTTTGTTATTTTAGAAGCAACCCAGCCTTCGATGGAGTTCATTTGTGAAACAAGTTCTTGCAATTTTTGAGAGTACTCAGATAGCCTATGTAGCTCAGCAGCTGCCATACCTGCGACGCTATCATCATCACATTCATGATTACCGTGGTGCTCATGTTCATCTGCAACAGTTGCACCAGGCATATCCATAGTAACCATAACAGTCTTACCCAACATACTAGGTGCACCAATCTCACCACCGCTCACTTGTCCATAAGCCTCCGAAAGTAAATTTTGATCACTACGCTTTATCATAACAATATTTATGCTACCCCTAAAAGACTCTTAATTCTTTCTTTATCAGTCTGTGTAATATCTGCAGGTGTAAAGTAATCTATAGCAGCAGGATCTTTAGATTCAATCATTTTACGTGCTGTGGTACCGTCAATGCCTCCAGCTTGCATATTAATACTCTTTATAACTACATTAGGGTAGCTTTCAGGGTGCTTAATAAAAGAATTAAATCTTGAATCCGTTTCTTTGGAGCCTGCACCTACTATAATAGTAGCGTTGGGAAACTCTCGTGTAAGATCATAAGTAGATTGTACAGGAGATACTAAACTCTTATTTATTTCCACAGGTTTAGAAAGATAAGGGCTATATATAGACCATATCAAATATGATATATCCTGATCAATATTACCACGTTTATTTTTACCTATAAATATTACACCTCTATCCGCAGTTTCTAATAATTCCTGTAATGCTAAAAAGTGTCCCTTTGTTGGAGGTTTAAATCCTCCAGGAAAAACCGCTATAGCTTCCGAATTTTCCCGTTTTTCAAAAAATTGTTTAAAGTTAATCATATTCTACCTTTGTTTTTGTGAAATGTTGGTGATATTACTTTGAAAATAAACGGTTTATTGTCAACACCTTGAAGCTTAATTACCAAACCTTCATACTCACCAAGCTTACCTGCCAATTTATTAAGTTCATTAAGAATTTTTAAGTGCATTCTCCTTTGTAAAGGTAATAATACTCTTACTATATGTTGTCTTAAAGTTTTCTTTTCTTGTTGATCTTCACGTTTTCTTGAAGGGTTGTTTAGGATTTCTAAATAGTTGGGATTTTGAGATATAAAATTATTTATTTCTGTCTGTGCGAGGTGCATTTCTGTAGATAAATTAATTGGACTGAATACATCTATATCTAGAGGAAGGAACTTTACGTCTTTTGTAGATAGGTCGACTAAACTTTTTGTTATATTATATTTGATGTCGTCAGGAAGATCAGCACCGTTATAGTCTGTAATATTAATTATAGGGAATGTGGACCAAACACCTAATTTATCTCTTTCGTAATTAGTAGCTACAAAATATACAACGTTAGGATTATCTTCACGTGTAAGAGCAAACGGAGAATAAAGCCATTCTGCCTGTACTCTTATACCGTCTAAATTTAAATCCTTTTTATATCTACCCAGCGTCTTTGTTACAATATTTTTTATTTTATTAAAGTTACTTTCAAATGCATCTTGTGTAGGAGGATGTTTAATTTTACCTGTAAAGTTGCCGTCTGTTACTGGACCGGAGTAGCTACCCTGTAAGAAGAATTTATTTTCTGGTGTAATACCGAACTTTACACTTAACCCGTCTGCTTTTTCTGAAACACTTGAATTACCTGGTTGAATTATACCTTGTGTCTCATCTAGTACATCAATAAAGTTAACAAAATTTTCAAAACTCATTGAGTATTGATCTGATTTGTATTCTGAATATAAGTGTTGAACTCCTACTCTTGTACCTTCTGCTGTTGTACTTTCAGTTAGTTTTTGCTGGGGTAGAAATATAGCTATATCTAAATTATCTCTTAATATAGTTGCTCTTGCATCAGCCAGTATACCTAAAACAATATTAGTATCATTATATTTTTTATATAAAAATGATATAATATTAGGAATTGTTTTAAGGTTGCGTTCTTTAGCATTTTTATCACCGAGTAGAATTTGAGCCACTCTATTAGGATCAACTCCTTCAACTACAGCCCCTGTTACTCTATCTGTAATACCTGTAACACCGCTCCACCTACAGTTAATATTTTTAGCAAGATTTGATAGCATTATTGCTCTATGCATACCCTTAAAGGGAGATACCTCATCATTAGCTAAAACAAATTGAGCAAATTTTACATCAGGTACAAACATAAAGTCTGTCTGTACAAACTCTTCATCGCGGCCGATAATGGGCGCTCTAAAATGAACGCTTATACCTGAACGGGAGATATACTCTTTTGGATTTAAGTTGCGTTCTTCGCACCAATTTTTTAATATAGATGTTAATTCATCTTTTGTATATTTTTTATTATTAATAGCTATATCTAAATCTCCCGATGACTCCCTTTTACCTGTACTACCTAACAAACACCTATTAAGATTAATACCAACAATATTTGAGAGCATATCAATAGTCGGTTTAATATTGGCTAATTGAATACGTGAGGTGGGTAATTGCTTAAACACTTTTCCTCCCTCTACAATGACATGGTAATAATGTTTAAAATCTATCATAATAAGTTTTCTATATCTGCTCGCGAACTTTTTATAGCCGCTATGTTAGCTTTATTTAATTTAATATCCTGTGTATTGCTAGAGATCTTACCTATGGGTGTAATCATAGATCTTAAATCCTTAATTCCATGATTACCACCTCGTGAGCCGCTATAGCGTGCATATAATACAGGCTCATACGGACCGATCGGTAGATCACCATTATATACGATATGACTAGCTGTTAGTTTATATTCATCACCATCCGGTACTATCTCGACTCTACCCTGTAAGAGAACATTTACATTGTTATTACCGTATTCCTTACCATAATCCATACCGAAGACGGATAATTTTTTTAGTTCACCATCTTCTATTTTTAAATAATTAGAAGACCCAGGTGGCATACGATCTGGATACTTCTGTTTTAGCATTTGTACAAAGTTCTTTACTTCAGGGTGCTCGCAAATCTCTTTTCCCGACGTACAAGCTGTACCACCATATTGTTGATGATGTCTAGCTTTTGTACCTGCTTTATGAGATATAAACAATACGTTTTTACCTTTAAAAGTAAAATTAAAATCACTTTTTGGTGTTCCAGGAGTAGACTTTACTCCGTCAACTTTTTGATGATATCCATTTATATTAATAGTAATATAATCTACATCATTTTCAATAAGCAGAGCTTTTATTTGATCTTTTAGATCCTCTAGAACAATATCCTCATCTACTGTACCAAAGCCCTTGCCCTTACCTAGAACAACAGAATATTTATTTCCGTTAATATCCTGCACTATATATGTGCGCAGTTGACCGGATGTAGAGCCTTCTTCACCAGGTAGAGATACTTTAATAACTTCTAGTTCAGCTTGCTGTAGTGTCTCAGGAAATTTTTTCGGATCGTATTCGCCTATAGGCTGTATACGTACATCCTTACCACATGTACCTGGTGATAGGTGTATATCTTTGGAAGATATTATTGTTGCAAGTTCCTTTTTACTGTATTTCTTAGTACTATCATCTGCCTCTTTTAGAACACGTACAATAAACCTATCCGGTCCAATAAGACCGATAGTAGATACTCTGTTGCTATATATATTTGATAGTTGCTTATTATGCATATACTAAAATAGTGATTCTTCACTTTTATCTCCTAAGACATCTTCTAGATCTTTATTTGAAGATTGGCTTAACAGATCTTTAATTACAGTAACGATCTTTTCAGGGTCTACATCAGCAAATTCTCTGACAGCAGGTTTTAATATCATGGATTCTTCTTCTGTAGGCACATGTCCTAATGCTTTAACTATTAATTCCTTATAAAGCGAATCAAATATCTCAACTAAGTTTAAATTATTTATACTTGGCTCGCTTACAGCTACCTCATCGGTAGCATTCTTTGGCTGGCTATCTACTGTTTGAGGTTCTGTAGCATCTACAGGCTGTTCTAATAAGAATATATACTTATTAATAGCATTTAACGTCTTAGATTCTGTTATTTTTAATCCCGACATTAAACCTATTAGCTTGATAATTCTTTCGAGTAACTCAGGCACTGGAATATTAACAGTGTTTTTTATACTGTTAATTTCTGTATTAATATACTCTCGCTTTGACCCTGAGAACTTCTCTGGATTGAATAAAAATGCATTTGTGAGAATTTTAATTACAAATTTTTCATTCGAGCTAATCGGCTTAACAGTCGGTTCAGGTAGAGCTTGTACTTCAGGTTCCGGTTCAGTTGATACAGCCGTAGGATCCATAGGATCTACCTCTTGTTCATTAAGTATTCTATAGTATTTTTTAAATAGTGTATCGACTTTATTCATTAATATGCCTTTGGTTGTATGTTAGAGGATTGCTTAGCAATCCTCGAAGCGGTTGCTAGTTGTTTAGTCAAGTCCTTATATACACCGACAGCACCTCTTACTGTCTTAATGCGATCTGTTTGAGCTGGTAATGCTATCGGATCTTTTTTAGCTGCTAGCATATCTACATTTCTATCAACAGTGTTAGCTGCTGCTAAAGCAGGATCCTCAGCATCTTCTGATTTAATATCACTAGTATATACACTTTTTACCTCTAAAACTATATGATTGTTACCAATTTTAATTTTAAGTTCCTTTGGTCTGTGAAGTGATTCTACTTCTATCTGACTAACAGTGCTAAGTAGTTCTACTAATTTATCAACCATATTACTCTCAATACTAGCCTGCTCAGAGGGTAAGTTATTTTCTACAATACTCAAAAACTTGGACATATGTATATTTATCTAACAACAAGTAATTTGTTGGATGATTGCTTGAAGTACACATCATAAAGATAGACTAAATCGTATGATTTAAGAAACTTAAATAGCGATTTAAAAGAAAATCTCGTAACATCAAAGTTTTTACTATAAAATAACTGTGTTTCGAGCTCTACCACCGCCTCAGCAACATTATTATGTATCTCATCAAGGAAAAGATCAACTGTCGTGTTATTAGTTATAAATTGAAAAGGCAATTTTTTTAAAGACTTAAAGATTAATGCAAGTAGAACATCGCTTTCATCTCGTGGTATCATAAAAGTATTGCGATTAACATAAATTGCAATAGATTCACAACCGGATAACGTTTTGATTTTATCACATAAGGTAACAATTAAGGCGTTAATGAATATCTTTTGTGTATCCTTATATTTAAAATCGTTACGTATATTATATAAATTAATATCAGCATTATACTTACGAAAGGTGTGTTGTAAAATATAATCAAAGTTTAACAACTTAATGTTATACCGTGGAATTTTGCAATCTATAATCATTTCCGTTTTTTGGTCTGCTAATTCGTAAGTTAATAATCCCGTTGTAATAGTCATCTCTAAACAAAACTTCCTCTTCAAATTGAAGTTTAGTCTCAAAGTATGATAATTCAAATTTTGATTTACAGAAGCGTAAAATCTCAAATTTAAAATTGTCTTTTCCGTATGTAATTATATCTTCATTAAGCTCTCGTGATGAAGATGTGTATGTTTTCCAATCTGTTTCACGTTCTTCGTGTCTTTTATTACGTTTGCCTTTTAATGGCTTACGTTTAAAAATAGTCTTACATTGCTTTTTACCAATATACGACTTTAAGTTGGTAAGGCATGTAATTTTATATATAAAACCATACGGTATATTACCGTCTGTTGTATTTACAAGGGTGATCCAGTGACCTAAGTCCATTATTTCTTACTCTTACGTTTCGTCTTACGCTTAATTTTGCGTTTACGTTGCAAAATACCCGATCTTGTTCGTATATACTTGTCAGGTGTAGCTATTCTAGCGTCGCCAGGAGCATAAAAATCACTACTTGTAGGGTTATTCGGACTAAATCCCTCAGCACTACCTCCCAAAACACCAGCTGAATCCATTTCAACTAATCTTTGATAAATTTCTTCAATAGTTACAGTTGATTTCATATATAAAAGTATTTATAATAACTTTGTGGATTTGATAGAGCGATACAGAGAAGAGATTGTAAAAGATCTTGTAATAAATGATTTCAATATTAAAGATATTCAGTTAAAATTGCCGTCTCGTAAGCATTACTGGGCAGCTAGATTGATTGATGCTAAGATTGCACATTATAAACTAATTAAGCGTAAGAAATCTCTTAAAGAATCTATTGCTAAACGTATTATTAATGAAGCTCCTGTAAGAGTAACACAACAAACAGCTGAAATAGCAGCTGAATCCTCTGAAGAACTGCAAAATATTACTAACGAGCTGAGAGATTATGAGTTTGTCATAGAATATCTTGAAAAAGTTGAAAAAATTATGAGTGGAATGGGGTTTGACATCAAAAACATTATCGAAATTCAAAAAATGGAACAACTATGATCGAATTAGACTATAATAGATCAACAAATAAGCTCTTAATACGTAGTGATGACAGTTTTACTTTTGATAATTTACGTGAGCATTTTAGTACTGAAAATAAAAACGCGTCTTTCATGCAACGAAAGTTTAAAACTCGTAATGTTAAAATTCCGACGAGAAAATATGTAATTACCCCAACTGGTACGTGTGATATAGGATTATATTGGGAGATTAGAAAATATTTTATTGAAAATCAAATTATTTTAAACGTATCTACATCTGATGCCCTTAATAAAGCGCTAACCATTGGTGTAGATAGTGAGACATATACTAATTTTAACTTAGATTTAAGAGATTATCAGACTGATGTACTAAACAAAGCGTTAAAATTAGGTTGGGGTACATGTGTTCTTGGGACAGGTGCCGGTAAAACGCTAACAACAGCAGCTCTTATTGAAAATTACTATCGTAATAGTAATAACAAGAGTACATTTAAATGTATTATGCTTGTACCCGATCTAGGACTAGTAACACAAACATATAATGAGTTTATTGCATGTGGTATTTCTTACAGTTTGACAATGTGGACCGGCTCTACTAAGCCAGATCTTACTGCTAATGTTATTATTTGCAATATTGGTATATTACAAGCTCGATTTACTGAATCTGAATGGGTAAAATATATTGATTTACTCGTAATAGATGAATGTCACAAGATAAAATCAGATAATAAAATTAGTAAAGTTATTTCAAAAATTAAAACTAGACACCGATACGGTTTTACTGGTACACTTCCAGATAATAATGAAGATAAATGGTTTATTATTGGTAGGCTAGGTCCCGTATTATATGAAAAAACAAGTGCAGAACTACGTAATGAAAGCTTTTTAACAAATGTTGAGGTTAAAATACTTAATATTAACCACGGAAACGTGCAAATTCCGCGTCTATCTGATAGTGCTTATAGAAATGAGCTTGATTTTATATACGAAAGTGTAAAGAGAAACGAATTAATAGTAAAATTATGCTTTAAACTAGTAAATAACACACTAATTCTTGTTAATCATATTAAACACGGTGAGATTCTATACGATCTACTCGCTAGAACATGTAAGAACAAGCAAATATACTTTATTCGTGGTGAAATTGAGGTTGAAGAACGTGAAAACATTAAAAAAATCATGGAAAGTGATAATAATGTAGTGTGTATTGCTATTAGTGCCATATTTTCCACAGGAGTTAACATAAAAAACCTTCACAACATTGTTTTTGCGGCAGGAGGTAAGTCTTTTATACGGACCGTACAGTCAATTGGTCGCGGACTACGATTACACGCTAATAAAACACGGCTAATCATTATAGATCTTTGTGATCTTTTACATTACGGTGAAAAACACTGTAATAAACGTATTGAAATATATAAAAAAGAAAAAATAGGTTATTCTATAAAAAATATAGATATATGTTGATATCTATAATAAGGTTAATATAATGTTTATATGTCCAAAGCTGAATATTATATAAGTCCGAAGGAATTTAAAGAATCTTTAAAAAGATTCTATGATTCTGATATACTTACCGATGATTTAGCGGAGAATGTAAAAAAAATCGCGTACGGATTAAGCTATAATAGTAATTTTATTAACTATACCTATAAAGATGACATGATAGGTGACGCTCTTATAAAGATGTATTCAGCTTTATCACGTAAAAAATATAGTTTTGATACAGAGTCTAATCCCTTTTCATACTTTACAACAATCGCCTTTAATGCTTTTATTAATCGTATTAAAAAAGAAAAAAGACATCATGAAGCTGAAAGAAGCTATAAAGAAAAGGTATATGAGGATATTATGACAGATCCGGAACATGGTGGAGGCTATATCTATATTAAACCTATTTATGATGAAGATGGTGAATCATATGATCAAGATTAATAAACCTAAAATAGGTATTATATCGGACTTACACCTAGGTGTACATACAAACAGCGTACAATGGCATGATATAGCTGTTGAATGGGCAACTTGGCTAGCTAACGAATTTAAACAACAGCATATAAAAGATATTATATTTTGTGGAGATTGGCACCACAATCGAAGTGAAATATCAGTTAACACTCTACAAATTTCAGCAGACATATTAGATATATTTAAAGATTTTAATCTAATAGCTATTACAGGTAATCATGACGTTTATTACAAACACAGAACGGATGTAAACTCTCTATCTATCTTTAAAACGCGTGATAATGTAACTATTTACGATAAGGTCGTCACATTTACAGCGTTCGATCGAACTATAACACTATGCCCGTGGAATACTAATATTAATAGTATACCTAAAAGTGATGTTATTTTCGGTCATTTCGAAATTGAAACATTTAAAATGAACGCATATAAAGTATGTGAGGAAGGAATGCGTATAAAAGATCTACTTCAGCGTAGTAATTTGATTATATCAGGTCACTTCCATATGAGACATGAAAAAAAGTTTGGAGCAGGTACAATACTTTATGTAGGTAACCCCTATCAAATGGACTTTGGTGATGCCGGCAATTATAAAGGCTATTATATATTGGATTTAGATACTCTAGAATATGAATTTAAAGAAAATCTAATTTCTCCGCACTATATTAAGATAAATCTTAGTGAGTTAGTGAGATATGAGACGATAACTCCTGAATTACGTGAGTTATTTGCAAATAATATTATTAAATTAAAAATTGACCGTCATATATCTCAAGAAGATCAGATTGTTTTAACAACCAAGCTTAATCAGTTACGACCTCAGAATTTATATATTGATTATGATATTGCCTGTAGTAATACTAGTAGTGATGGTAAAGAAAAAGACCTTTCTGGTATAGATATATCAGAGGCCATCGAGGAATTTGTTAACCTACTTGAGGTAGAAAATAAAAAAGACGTACTGAGCTATACTATCGAATTATATAACAAGTGTATTTTATGAAAACCGTTAATTTTACAAAAATCGCTATTCAAAATTTTCTCTCTGTTGGTGAAGAGCCTGTGATTGTGAGATTCAAGCGTGGACTACATGTTATTACAGGTAGAAACATAGATAAACCTGAAAGAAAGAATGCAGTTGGTAAATCTACTATAGCAGATGCACTATATTTTGCTATATTTGGGGAAACGTTACGCGAAATTAAAAAAGAGCTTATCATTAATAACATTACTGGTGGCAAGACCCAAGTTGAGCTTGAGTTTGAAGTAGATTCACCACGTGGAAATAATAAGTTTCAAATTATACGTACTCTCACACCTACAAAGGTGTATGTCTATAAGGATGGTGTCGATAAAACACGTGATAGTATAGCTAACACAACGAAATATATATGCGAAGTGCTAAGCGCATCTCCCGCAGTTTTTCAAAACTGCGTTATTATGACAGTTAACAACGCAGTACCATTTATGGCTAAGAATAAAACGGAAAAGCGACGTTTTATTGAGGATATATTTGGTATGGAGGTGTTTAGCAGGATGATTTCCATACTTAGATCAGAATATAACGACATTAAGAAAGAATTTGATATACAGAATACTAAGTTAGACGAAGTAACAACATCTTTAACAAGTTATAATTTACAGAAAACGCGTAGTATTGATAGGAAGCAAGAAAAACATAAGCTATATCTTGAACGACAGCTTAATAATAGTCAAGAAATTAATGAACTAGTAGAAAAAATTAATAAGATGCCAGATAGTGCTATGGTTGACAAGTTCAAACAACAAATATCTGAACTGGATAATAAGTTATTCACATGTGAGGATAACTTGACTTTACTTATTGAAGAGAGTACTACCCAAAAAGCTGTACTTAATCATAAAAAGGAACACTATAGCAATATTGGTACTAGTGAATCGAAGTGTCCAGTGTGCTTGCGATCTATTCAAGAACATGATAAGAAGACAATTGAATTAGAAAAAAATATTATTAAGAATGATATTATTCAAATCGCAACAAGTCTTAAGACAATACTATCTAGTATTCAAGAATCAAAAGATCATAAAGAAAAAATTAAAGGTCTTATACGACATACAACAAAATTACTTAATAATGCCAACTTACAGCTACAATCAAAGAAAAATCTTCAAGACAATATTGATAAACTAACAATGTGGCAGTCTGAGCTTGAAGTTGATATTGAATCTCTTAATAATGATGTAAGTGAATTTGATAATTTAATTATTTCTACAGAAAGTAGAAATAAAGAACTTAATAATACTGTTGCTAGTATATCCAAACAACTTAGTAAGCTTGATATTGTTAAGTTTATTGTGTCTGAAGAGGGAGTAAAGTCATATATTGTAAATAGGCTACTTGAACTTCTTAATAATAAGCTATATTTTTATCTTAAAAAGCTAGATTCAAACTCTACTTGCGTTTTTAATGAATATTTTGAAGAGGAAATTGTAAATGACAAGAATAAAATTTGTTCTTATTTTAATTTTTCAGGTGCAGAGCGTAAATCTATAGATCTTGCGTGTTTATTTGCTTTTTCAGATATTAGACGTTTACAAGGTGGTGTTAGTTATAATATCGCTATATATGACGAGCTATTTGACTCATCATTTGATGATAAAGGTATAGAACTCATTACAGAAATACTCCGCGAACGTGTAGAATCTCTGGATGAGTGTACTATTGTTATTTCACATAGAAAAGAATCACTAAAAGCTGTAACAGGTGACATTATCTTTCTCGAGAAGGAAAATGGTATAACAAGACGAGTAGAATATTCAGAAGATTAATGTAAATACAATCAGATGTACGTTACACCCTTTGTTAATCCGTTTGTAAGCGCTATAGTTCAACCTATTGTTAATAATATTATAACTCCTGCCGCAAAAAATACACAGCCTAGAGAGCTATCACTGCCGCGTTATGTTAATTATATCGCTGATTATTCGGGTTGTGGTTTTTGGAGAATTTTATGGCCAGAAGTTCTTATTAACTCACGCGGAATAGGCTGCTCATCATCTTTAACGGCGATGGTATTTGATCCGCGGTGGTATGCCGGTGTAGCGTGTGTTAAGGTTCAACGACAAGCATCTAGTGATCAACGTGAATTTATTAAGCACTTAAAACAAGTTCAAAAAGAACATGGCTTTAAGCTTATATATGAAGTTGATGATGTTGTTTTTAGGGAAGATATACCCGATTATAATAAATTTAAATTTGCGTTTGATAATGATGAAATTCGGAATAATTGCATAGAAATTATTAATATGTGTGATGAGGTTCTTGTAACTTGCGATTACATGCGAAAGTTATATCAACAAAGAACAGGTAAAAAGGAAATTACCGTAATTCCTAACTTTGTACCTTATACATGGATGGGTCATCAGTTTGATAGAAGTAAAATTTACGCAAATTATGATAAAAACAAAAAAAAGCCACGTGTACTGTATACAGGTTCTGGAGCTCATTTTGATGTAGATAATAAAAATAATGGAGTTGATGATTTTTCTCATGTAATTGATCTAGTCTTAAGAACACTACAAAAATATCAATGGATATTTGTAGGTTCTTTTCCACCTAAATTGCTACCGTATATTCAATCCGGCGAAATAGAGTTCCATCAATGGCAGACACTTGATACATATGCAACTTTTATCGCCGACCTTAATGCTCAAGTAATGATCGCACCTCTTATAGATAATAGTTTTAATAGATCTAAATCTGATATTAAGTTTATTGAAGCGTGTGTATTAGGATTACCGTGCATGGTACAAAATATGGAGACATATAAAAATGCTCCTGAATACCTTAAATTTGATACAGGTGATGATCTTGAAATAAAGCTCGATAATGTACTTCGTAACAAATCAATGTACTATAAAAATGTTGATTTTTATAGGGGTATAGGTGAGAAGAGATTCTTAGAGCATCCTGAAAATATTGGATGTCATATTGAAGCTCTTAACACTCCATATGGATCTCCTCAACGTGTTTATCTTAAGAAGTGGAATTAAGTTGAAAACTAAGCGTTAAGATCTATAATAATTATAGATGTACCGAAACGCCATTTATAATAGTCGCGAACAAGCAATTAACCTTTTTACGTGGAACGAAGAGGGTGAGCGTGTTAGGCATAAGGTAACTTATAATCCCTATCTATATATAGAAGATATTAAAGGGGATAAAACGACTATCTACCGTACTAAGGCTAGAAAGAAAGTATTCAGCAATACGTACGAGCGTAATAAGTTTGTTAAAGAGTCGGGAGTTAAGAGACTATATGAGAATATACCAGCTTCGCAGCAATATTTACTCGATACTTTTTGGACAGAAAATGAAAAACCCGAATTCACACAACATCCACTAAAGGTTACGTTTATCGACATCGAAACATACTCACCGGATTGCTTTCCAGACATCGAAGATCCTAATCACACCGTTAACGTCATAACATGTTACGATAGTTTTAGTAAGCAGTTTCACACCTTCGGTCTTAAGCCGTACACAGGACAGAATAAAAGCATACAATATTATTATTGTGAGAATGAACGAGAATTATTTATTAAGTTCTTAGATTATCTAGCAGACGATTATCCTGACGTACTGAGTGGTTGGAATTCGGAATTTTTTGATATTCCTTATATTATTGCTAGATGTGAACGTATTTTAGGTCCAGAATATGTAGCTAAGCTATCACCATTAAGCAATGTACACTTTCGGATGATAAAAGGAAAGTTCGGTAGAGATCAAAAACGCTTCTATATTGATGGTATGTCTAGTATCGATTACTTAGATATATATCGACGTTTCTGCTTAAAATTAAGAGAGTCTTATAAACTTGATGCTATTGCAGAAGTAGAGCTTGGTGAACGAAAGATTGATTATGGTGATATGAATCTAGTTACACTAGCAGATACAGATTGGAATCTATTTGTTGACTATAACATTCAAGACGTTAATCTACTAGTTAAGATGGAAGAGAAATTACAATATATTTCTCTGTTGAGAATGCTTGCTTATGTAGGGTTAACTACCATGGAGGGTGCTATGGGTACAATCTCAGTTATTAACGGTGCATTAACTATTAGAGCTCGTAATAGAGGTGAAATTATATCTACTTTTATTAGACCGGATGCAGCAGGGAAAAATCCCGGAGCGTATGTTTCTGAACCTAAAAGCGGATTTCAGAATAATATTGTATCATTTGATGCTAACTCTCTATATCCTAACGTTATGATTGCTCTCAATCTATCACCTGAAACTAAAATAGGTCGATTAGAAAAAATGCATAATGGTATGATCAATATATATCATGTATCTGGTAAATGTTTCGAACTTACACCTGAAAAATTTGCTAAGTATATTGAACTAGAACAATGCTCTGTAACTAAAGCTGGATTTTTGTTTACGCAGAAAAAGCAAGGTATTATTCCTGAGTTTCTCGACTACTACTACAAAGAACGTGTTGTAGTAAAAGACTTACTGTTTAAAGCAAAACAAAAATTACAAGTACTTAGTAAGACAGATAAAGATTATCAAAAGTTACAGTTTGAAGTAGAAAGACTTAATACTAAGCAAATGGTTATTAAAATTCTTTGTAACTCTTGTTACGGTTATATGGGTAATAAGCAAGCACCAATCGGAGATGATGATATTGCATCTTCTGTTACATTAACAGGTCAAGCTGTTATTAAGCAAGCAGGTAAACTCCTACAGCAATATTTAACAAACAACTTTAATATTACCGATACAGCTGTATTAGATAATAGTTGGGTGTATTCTGATACAGATAGCTGTTATTTCTCGTTGGAATGTATTGAAGATAGGGTACCTATTAAAAGAGACGGTGTTATTAATGTAGATTTTTATAAGGAGGTTGAGAACATCGAGAATTATCTCAATACAGAAATTACAAGTTGGGCTATTAAGGCTTTACGAACGAATGATAGTAGGTTTGTGTTTAAACGAGAATGTATTAGTGATGTAGGTGTATTTTTACAGAAAAAACGATATGTTATGCATATTCTTGATGATGAGGGTATAAAGGTAGACAAGTTCAAGTATACAGGTGTCGAAGTTGTACGTACGACAATGCCAAACGCTATTAAACCATATGCTAAAAAGATTATCGAGACAATGTTAACGACAAAATCATTAACAAACACTAATAATATTTTAACAGAAACATATAACACATTTAAAACCCTAACACCAGAAGATATTGCATTTGTTATGGGTGTTAAGGGATATGATAAATACGCACCTCTTTGTAGAGAATTTAGTATTGCAAAAGGAATGCCTATTCACGTAAAGGCTGCGTATTTACACAATGTAATTAATAGAAAGCTAGGAATTGAAAACAAATACGAAGATATTAAATCGGGCGATAAGACAAGATATGTATATGTACAAACACCCAACAAATACGGTATTGAGGTTATAGGCTTTAAACATAATTTACCTGAAGAGTTTAAAGCCTTATTTAAAATCGATTATGAACTAATGTTTGAAAAGATTTTATTCAATTCTATCGAACGGTTTTACAACGGTGTAAACTGGCAGATTAGAAAACCATCTGAAAACGTTCGAATTGAACTAGGCACTCTTTTTGGATTTTAAGTTGCAATAAACCCCTACACTAATACATATTAATATATGTCATATTTAGATACACCAGGACTTGATAATACACCACGTGCACATCCAGCCTTTTGGCGTGGTAAAGCAGCTGGATTAGGAGAGGTTTTAAAGATCGTTTCAGATATTATGCTCGGCAAGGATAACGGCTCAGGTATTAATAAGCATAATGATATTGAGAATATGCGACGTGCTCTCCTACTCTGGAGAGAACGCGTTGAAGAAAAGAATCAAACGACAGAGAAACAGGTTGAAAAAGTCAAATAATAATATATAATAATTTATCATGAGTAACATTAAAGCTATTATCGATCATATTGGACGTACAGTTATTGGAGATGTCGTTTCTGAAACAGAATCAACATTAACAATGAATAACCCTGTTATTATTCACGTTCAACCAAATCAAGAAACTGGACAACTTCAAGTTCAATCCTTCCCATATATTTTTATTGAGTTTCTGACACCAGAGTCTAAAGAAAAAAATCATTGGACATTTAATCGTTCAAGTATTGTTCAATCCGAAGTCAAGCTCGACAGTAAAATTATTCAACAATATAATGGTATCAATACACCAGCTTTACAACAAGCTACATCAGGTGATCCGGAGGTAATCCGTCTTTTTGACGAAGATTGATTAAATAAATTTAGCAGACCCTCGGCGCCTCTGATATAAGCGTAATTCCGAGGGTATTTTTTTGTCTTGATTTTTAGAGTAGAGTATCCATAATATCTATATGGATAAAGACGTTAAAAGTGCATTGGATAGTATTGATGAAGTTAACCCGTTTGCTACTTATCTCTCAGATAGTACTCTAAGTAGAGTAGATAGCTGGATTGATACAGGTAGTTATGTACTTAACGCAATTGTTTCTGGCTCCGTTTACGGTGGTATTCCAAAAGGCCGTGTGGTCATGCTTGCAGGAGAATCCATGACAGGTAAATCGCTGTTTGTACAGAAGATTCTCGCTAATGCTCAGAAAGAAGGACTTATTCCTGTTATTTTTGATACAGAAAATGCTATTGATGCAGAAGGTGCTACCCGTATTGGTCTAGATGTATCTAAAGTCAAGTACGTACCTTGTGTTAGTATTGAACAAACGCGAAATGCCTTATATAAGTTCTTAACTTCAGTTCAAGAAAAGAAACTACAAGGTAAGTTTATTATAGCTATTGATTCACTTGGTAATTTACAATCCGAACTTGAACATTCACGCATGGGTAAGGAAAGTACAAGTTCAGATATGGGATCTAAGGCACGTGCAATGAAGACATTGCTACAAACGTGTACTAACTTGGGATCAGTAACTCAAACAACAATTTTACTTACTAATCATGTTTATGATGATCCTACAGCATTGTTTCCATCAATTGAAAAGAATATGCCAGGCGGCAAAGCGTGTGTATATCTTCCATCAGTTACAGTTCAACTAGCTCGTAAGCCCGTTAAGGACGATGGTGGTAAAACAACAGATACTAAACTTGCTGTTGGACAGAAAAACTACTCTGGTATTATTATTAGAGCCCTAACTCGTAAGAATCGCTTTATTAAGCAATATCTTGAAGGTGAAATGTTCTTATCGTTCTCTACGGGCCTCGATAGATACTACGGACTACTCGATCTTGCAGTCGGTCACGGTATTGTTATTCAAGGCGGTGCTACTTATACACTCGAAGATGGTACTAAGTTAGGATATTATCGTAACTGGCGTAAGGATACTAAGCTCTGGGAAGAAACTATTATTCCTAAGCTTGAGTTGAAGATTAAAAAGGAGTGGTCATACTCTAATGATGAATCAGAAGCACCAGAAGAAATAATTGAAACAGAAGATCATGAATAAAGAACTAAATATATCAGAAATTCTCACCAACTATGAGAAATCAATTGGTTATGTAGCGCCTAAACCACCAGAAAAGCTAGTTTTAGCATTTTCTGGCGGAATGGATTCAACATTACTTTTACACATTGCTGCTGCTGGTGGTGTAAAGGAAATTCATACTGTAACATTTGACTACGGTCAAAGACATAGTAGAGAATTAGAATGTATGGGTGTTCAGTATCAACTTATAAAGGAAAAATATCCTAATGTTACTGTAACAAATAAGATTCTCGATGTATCATACCTAAAAGATATCTCACCTACTTCATCTCTTACTAATGATGAGATTGATAACCCAGATATTAGTAAAATTGCAGGTGATGCGCAACCTGTATCATATGTACCGTTTAGAAATCAGATGTTTGTTACGATCTGCTGTGCTTATGCAGAAAGTCTCAAAGCAGATGAAGTGTGGTATGGTGCAGCACAAGTCGATTCTCTAGCCGGTTACTGGGACGGAGATTTTTCATTCGTTGACAAGATGAATGAACTAATATCACTTAACAGACAACATAGAATCCGCGTGGGAGCTCCATTGCTCTCCCTGTCAAAGGCTGATATCGTAAGGCAGGGTGTAGAATTAGGAGTAAACTTCGGAGACACATGGACATGCTATTCAAATCGCGAAGATAGACTAGCTGATGCTACCACACCTTCTAGTAGTTTAAGATTAGCCGGCTTTATTGAAGCCGGCTACATTGACCCTATTAGATACTTACAACAGGAAAAACTTAATAGGATTTATGAAGCTAAAGGATGTAATTACATACCGTAACTTCTTAATTCAGCTAACTGCTTAGAAGTTTTTGGTTTAAACTTTTCTTTAAAACCTACACTCTCAATAATTGGCTTAGCAGAAGTATAATCTCTTTGATCTGACATATAATTAAGTATTGAATTTGTTGTATTTTCCTTAATTGGTTGCTTATTACCAAGAGCTGCTTGCACCGCTTTAGTTTGAGCATTCATTAATTCAGGTGCTAATTTAGTACCCTTATAATCGACAGCCAATTCATCAAATTGTGAAGTATTTTCTGCATCTTCATAACCTTCTTCTTCTTCTTGACCTACATTACCTGTTATATTAGGTTTAGCCTGAATATCAGGTGTATGAATAACTACTCCAGCGCCTCCATAATTTTCTAAATCATCAGAAATTTGAGATTCTACTTTCTCAGCACCCAACCTTGCTATAATTTTACCTAACTTAGTGTCTTTACCAAAAGTAGCATCGATACTTCTACCCTCTACTTCAATATCAGTCTCTTTAACGAACTTTTTAAGATAATTAATAATGCGATTTATATCCTCTAAATCACTACCTTTATCAACAACAACTTCAATCATATAATCATTGCTATATGATCCTTGAATTGATTTTGTCAAATCATCAAAATTATCTACAACCTGACTTACAGAGCTAAGTGCTGCAGCTGTATCTTTCTTACGCTCTATACGTGCAACCTTTTTAGCTGCTTTAAGTTCAGCGTTAAGCTTATTCATTTCCATACGCTGTTGCGCAGCATCTGTTCTATTACCTGTTGTAAAGCTAATTTTATTCTCTAGTTGATCTTTGATATGGTTTTGTATATCATCTCGCCGAGACTTTATCTGCTTTGCGATACCATTCTGCTCAAAATAATCAACCATTCTACTAACAGAAGGGTCGTTCTTAAACATTCTTATAACACTATCATCGATAATATCAAGATCGTATAAAATATTTAACATTGCTAGTCTTCCTTCACGAGTACCAGATGATGCGCCTTTTGATGCAGCTAATTCTCTAGCTTGCTTTTGAAAGCCTGGCATGAGTCTTTCCATAGGTGAAGGCGCCGCTTCATTAAGAAATGTTAATCTTGAGAGTAGATTTGCAAAGGAACACATATACAATATTTATACAAGATGCAATTAAATTGGGAAGATTTTAACGAAATGTCTTTTACAGGTATATGTAAACTACCTGGTATTGGAAAAAAAGTAGCAGAACGCATTGTAGCAATGCAGCCGTTTCGCACAAACAACGATCTTTTTAAGATAAAAGGTCTTGGATCTAATACTTTAAAAAAATTAGGTATTGAAAAGGAGAAGAAAGAACGCAAAAGTTGGCATCTAATGCCAGATGGTATTGAATATCCATCATACGCTCTAGCTAAAAATAATTTAACAGGTCAAATCGATTTTTTCTGGAGAATGCCAAGAGAAAGAAGAGAATATTTATAATACTATGTGTGCGATTTTAATGAGTAACAACATCTCTAAATTCGAGGTACTATACGACGGTAATTTAGTAAGAGGTAATTTCTCCAGCGGTGTTCTTTGTCTATATGACGGCAACGAACAGCAAACTATTAAGAAACAAGGAACTCTCGATTTTAATTGTATACAACTAGATGATAGATGTGATTACTTTATCGGACATGTTCAAGCTCCCACTTCAGCAGCAAGACACTGGTCATACGATACATCTCACCCCTTTGAATCTTTATCTTGGTCTGTAGTTCATAATGGTGTACTAACAAATGATAAGGAATTAAAGCGTAAATATATACCGTGGGATGAAAACACTGTTGATACTTCTGTAATACCTAATTTACTGCAACACCTTACAGAAGAGTGTAATGGTGAGTGCCCTGCACCAATAACTATTAAGAAGGTTCTTAATTTACTTGAAGGTACATTTGCTTTAGGTATTGTTGATACGGATTCTAACGATGTTTATATAGCGCGGCAGGGATCTATACTACACTTTAACGATAATGGTGATGTATCTACTCTTGGAGGTGAAGGATTTACCTTATTACCTGAAGGTGTAATAATGATGCTTGGTAACAATCACGATACATGGAGTATTGTCGATACTTTTGAAACTAAATCACCTTTCTTATTTATTTAAATTTATGTCAATAAACAAAACACTATATTTCTCTGCAACTAAGGGAAGCCGTAAAGATACATTATTGTTTAAAAATAGTTCTGTATATAATAAATTCATTTACAAGGAAAATAATAAACTACCGTTACCTCAACTTTACAATAAAGCTATCGACTTAGCTATTGAAGGTAAAAAGGAGTATATTGTGCTGTGTCATGACGATGTTATTATTGAATCTGATGTAGCTTACAAACTACCAGATATTTTACGTACGGAATTTGACATTATTGGTGTAGCGGGTACAACAGAATGTAAATTACAAGAACCTGCACTATGGCATCTAATGGGAGGTGGGGTTGAAGGTCGCAAACTACACGGTGCAGTAGCTCACGGTAATGAAAATCAAAAGAGTATGACCTCTTTTGGAGTCTACCCTCAGCGAGTCGTCTTATTAGATGGAGTATTTTTAGCCATTCATAGACGTGTATTTGAAAAGGTACGGTTTGATGAAACTAACCCTGCTGGTTTTCACTTTTATGATCTAGATTATTCTCTACAGTGTCATAAAGCTGGATTTAAATTAGGAGTGTCAGATATTATGATTACACATGCATCCCCTGGCTTAAAAGAATTTACACCTGAGTTTCTTGAAGGTCAAAAGTGGTTTCTAGAAAAGTGGAAGGGTAAACTATGAGTGGATTTTCATGGAACTCTAATATAATGACAATGTGAGTGATTTAGATCTTGATTATTTTGAACGTATAATTTGCTACCGATCTTTAACCGACTCTACCTATTTAGCTTCGATTGTTGACTATATTAAGCCGAAATATTTTAAATCTAAGAATATTGCTAAGATTTTTGATATTATTAACGACTTTTATACTAAACGTGAAAAACTACCTACGCTAACTGAAGTTAAAGCGTATCTTACTACAGATGAATACAGAGATTCATTCAAGCAGCTCGTAGAATCATTCAAAGATATTGATAAAAACATCGATAAGAATGAACTGTATGATAACACAGAAAGATTTATTAAAGAAAAATCTGTATATCATACTATGCTTGAAGTGGCGAGCGATATTGCTAAAGGCTCTATTGATACTTCAGAGATTCTTAATAAGTTCGAAACCTCCTGTAATATTAACCTTGTAACAGATAGAGGTCTTGATTTATATAGAGATGTAGATCTTATTGTGGAGGATCTTACAAATATACAAAAAGCTATCCCTAGTACCTGGGCGTGGTTCGATGATGCTCTAAATGGTGGTTTTCAAGAAAATGGTCGCGCTCTATATGTATTTGCTGGTGAAACTAACATCGGTAAGTCTATCTTTCTAGGTAACGTAGCTACTAATATTGCTAATCAAGGTAAAAATGTACTGCTAATTACGTTAGAAATGTCAGAGTTGCTGTATGCTAGACGTATCTGTACTAATGTTAGTAAGATTCCACTCAAAGAACTCGCAATAAACTCTCATTCTTTACGTCAAGCGTTAAAAGAACAGGAGGATGATGGTAAGGGTCGTATTTTTATTAAGGAGTTTCCTCCTAGTACAGTTACTCCTAACCAATTAAAAGCCTTTATTAAGAAAATTGTTGATCAAGGTATTAAGATTGACGCAATTGTATTAGATTATCTTAATCTTTTACATTCTACAGTAGGATCTAACTCTTATGAACGTATTAAAAACGTAACAGAACAAGTGCGTGCTATGACATATGTATTTAACTGTCCTATCATATCCGCAACTCAGTTAAATCGCTCTGGATTTAGTTCTGCAAATCCTGATCTTACTACTATTTCAGAATCTGTTGGTTTAGCTGCTACTGCTGATGTTATTGTATCAATTTATCAAAACGAAGAAGATAGAGAATTGAGTATTATTAGGTTAGGTATGATGAAAAACCGATATGGTCCTAGAGGTCATACTCAAGCTATGAGAATTGACTACTCTACACTAACTATTACCCAGGCTGAAGAAGAAATGCAGACTTTAGAAGACGAATCATACAATAATCTAAGCTTTTTAGGTAGTTGATTTAGATTTAATAGGTTATAAGTACGAATAGTGAATCAAGCTATTTGTTACAATAATCTTAAAGAAAAAATTAAAGCTTTTAAAGAGGGTAAAAGAGATTTTATTTCAGAAGATTTAGTGGCTATAAAGTTATATTTATTAAAATATAAAGACCAACTAAGTACAATACAATTTTTTCAAGGTAAATTACAAAATTATACTGTTGCTAGTTGTTTTACGAACGATTTTGAGTACGAACTTCTTGATCATCTATTACAAAAGCTAAAAGTTGATATTGCTATTGTTATTATATTAGAACGTAAAGAAGTATTATTTAAGATAGATATATCAACATGTAAACTTAACGTTTGTAAATTAGCTCAATTACTTTGCGATGGTGAGTGTATAGACATAAAAGAAGAAATTGCAAAAGGTGACCTTACACCTAAATTTCTGAAATTTACAACAAAACTAACGCCATGTATTTAATAGCTGATCTAAATCCGTCTAGTAATATTATTGCCACTGAAAGTGAGCACATATTATTATCATTTTGTACATATTGTACTCTTCTTAAAGGAAAAAAATTATCTTTCCAAAATGTACTTATCTTAATGCTACAAGATCCTAACTTAATAAAGTTATTAAAAGATATTTTAGGATTTGATTCTAACTATGAAGTCGTTAAACTATTCTTAAGCTACGATCCTACTATTACAAAAAGTAAGTATATTACGAAGTATCTTAATAATAAGAATAAAATATGTCTATAACAGAACTAGATAAGCAAATATATAACGCATATTTAATTGCGAGTAGAACAGCTAAAAACAAACCATTTAAAATTAGAGAAAACTTTAACAATATAGATGATAAAACTTATATTCTTCTTAAGAAACTAGCACTTTTATTTGAACATAATAAATCGGTAAATATACAAGATTTCTTTAAAGCTCCGTTTTTATACTATAATATCGATTATGTTGACTTACAGTTTTTTACAACGCCTAAAGCTATAAAATGTTACTCCTTGTATAAGAAGAAACAAGAGACACTATCACCAGATTGTGAGGAAAATATTATAAAATGTAAGCAATGCTGCACTTTTATTAAGCGTTACTGCACTACAAATAACCTTACACTAAGTGAGTATAAGCACATAAATAGTGGTACAACGCCTTTAGTGTTACAACATTTACGTGATCATAGTATAAATTTTTATATTATTCACGGACTTGAATGTGATAGAATCATTAGACAAGTAGAACCTGATCTTTTAGAATTCTTTATTACAGACTTTAACAAATTACTAAACGATACACGAATTAATTTTCAACAATCTTTAAAACTTAAAGTTGTAGTACGAGAATCTTTTCGACTTATTGAAGAATTTCTATTGAAAAACAAAACAAATAACATACAATAAGATATAACCAAACCAACAAACAAAACTAAAATTATGAGCTCATTTAATACATCAATGTTTCAATCCATTAAGGATGCACTAGTCAAGACCGAAGGAGAAGGTGGTAATGCTACCTATAACGAAATTATGAAGACCACACCTGGTAATACATATACTATTCGCTTACTACCCTATGCAAAAGATCCAAAAAATACCTTCTTCCATTACTTTAATCACGGATGGGTATCATTCGCCACAGGTCAGTATGTTCAAGCATTGTCGCCTATGACTTTCGGCGAACGTGATCCAATTGCTGAAGAACGATTTAAGATTCTTCGTACAGGAACAGAAGACGATAAGGAAAAGATTAAAGCAGTTAAGCGTTTAGAGAAATATCTAGTAAATGTTTACGTTATTGATGATTCTCAAAATCCCGATAACAACGGTAAAGTTAAAATTCTCCGCTACGGCAAACAACTTCATAAAATTATTATGGAAGCTATTGAGGGTGAAGATGCAGAAGAATTTGGTTCACGCATTTTTGATCTCGGAACTACCGGAGTGAACTTTAAGGTTAAGTGTGAAAACCAAGGTGAGTTTCCTACATATGTTTCGTCACGCTTTACCACCGCAGGTAAACTCGCGTTAAGTGAAGATGAACAAAAGAAAATCTATGATAGTGCTTTTGATCTTACTAAAGTTTATAGTCTTAAATCATATGACGAACTTAAAGCTATGCTTAATGAGCACTACTACTGTAAATCAACAGGTGAGGTTGTAGAGACTTCTTTAGCCAACAATCAGGTTACAGAAGTCTACACTCCTCAACGCAAAGTAGAATCTACGCATACGCAATCGTTTAATGATACATCAATTGACGATGAGATTGATGAACTTCTCAAGGATCTATAATATATGAATGAACAGGAAAAAGCAGCATTACTCACATTTATGGGTATGACTCATGCTCAAGCAAAGCAGAGTGATCAGATGATTGTTGGTCGTTCAGAGTTCTTAAAGCCCATTAGCGGTGATATTCAAAACACCTTCGCAAAAGTGTTAAATACACCAGCTAATAACGAGCGACAATATGAGCAGCAATATGTACAACCTAATCAAAATATTACATCCTCCTCGGCTAGTTCTTATCTTGAACCGACAGTTCAAGATACTCAATTAAATTTAAATTTTGAAGCGCCTACTGTAGTACTACCTAATGTAAATGTAGAGTTAGTTAATATTTTAAAGGAAATTAACTTGAATATTATAAAGATAGCCAATACACTGGAACAAAAAAATGACAAACAACCGAGAACTAAAAGTACAAAGTCGGTCTGAATTGATTCGGTTCCTCGATGCAATATCCAAAATCAACGAATCATCGATACTAGACATTCAGCAAGGAAGTCCTGGTTTAGTATCTTGTCTCGTCTCTTCTATAGATAATACACTTATTTTATATGCAGAGACAACCTCTATAGAATCTAATTTCTCCGGTAGTAGTAATATTCCAGACATTAAAAAACTTATTAGAGTAATTGAATCAATTAATACACCGAGTATTAATTTACGTATTAATACAAATAATATTGAATATAAAGGAGATAGTGTTAAATTTAAATATCATTTATTTGAAGAAGGTTTTTTGTCTAAACCTACAATTAATCTCGAGAAGATTAAGAGCTTTAAGTATGATATTAGTTTTTCGCTAACAAAAGACATACTCCAGCAAATTATTAAGAGTAGCGCATTTGCTACTGATACAAATAAAATATATCTGTATACAGAGAATGGTAGTTTAAAAGCAGAACTAACAGACAGAGCTAGACACAATACTGATATGATTAACCTTAATTTAGGTGTTGTCGATTTTAATCTCGACCCTCTACCTATTAATTTTGACAATATTAAACTATTAACATCAGTAAGTGAAACAATAAATGTAAATATTAATACTGAATACGGTGTAGTTGTATTTGATATAATTAACAAAGGTATTAAATTAAAGTATATAGTAACATCACTAACACAATGAGCATTATAAAAAATAAAACCACTACATTATCTTATTTCGTAAAACGTCTTAAAGATTGTCAATTTAATACATGGAAAATTTGCGATACATATGCAGAGTCAGATCCTCGTAAATGGACCATTTTAATAGATCCGGGTAATACATCTGTATACGTTACTTGTTACGAAAATAAGGACTTCAAAGGAGAAAAAATGTTTGAATTTAATGATGGTGGTCGCGTTTTTCCGAGAAACTTCTCATTAATCACTTCATCTATGGAAGTAGTTATCTCTCTTCTTATTGAAAAGGGCATTACTCAGCTAACTAAGACAGTGTAAATCCTTAATATCATAAGGTTCTCGATTAATCGAGGACCTTTTTTTATGAACAATCAAGAAATAACAGCAGGAGACACATTTGCAGTACAAAGTGGTGTATATGCAGGTGAAATGTTAATTTTTATTAAGTGTCTACTTTCCAGTTTTCATTTTCTATCAATACCAACAATGCAAAATAGAATTATTCCGTTAAAATCATTCGACTTTGCAAGGAACAATGATATAATTGAGTACGTAGAGCAGCTACCAGCAGATATTGTTGCTATATCTATAAAACAATATACAGAAAATGAAAAACTTAATAATTGATGGAAATAATCTCATCCATCGAACATATTGGACCGCTAAAAATATTGTAGGTCTTGACGATGTAGAAAAGTTAAATAACTTTCATATATATTTTACACTTAACGCAATTAAAAGCTATGTTAATACTTACAAACCTGACAAAATTATTGCTTGCTGGGACGAGAAGCCTGATTATCAGCGTAATGATCGTAAGGAGCTTTTTTCTGAGTATAAAGGTAACCGGTCTACTGACGCGTCGCCGCATAAAAATAACGAAAAGATCAAAGAATTTCTTTATACCTTAGGTATACCGTCTTTATTTCCGAGAAAGTTAGAAGCTGATGATGTTATTGCATATTTGACCGAGTCGTTAGAGGGATCTAAGGTTATTATCTCTGTTGATAAAGATTTTTTACAGTTAATTAATAAAAGCGTTATTGTATATGATCCAATTCGTAAAAAAGAGACAAATACGGCTAACTTTGTAGAAAATGTAGGGTATGAACAGGTTAATTTCATGACTATCAAATGCTTAGTAGGTGATAAATCAGACAATGTACCAGGAATACCTAAATTTGGTAAGGTTAAGGTTAAAAAGTATCTCGAAGGTACAGTTAAACTCACAGACGAAGAATACTCAATTTTTACACGCAATCTCGAGTTATTTCGTCTAGATAAGTATCGGCAAATTGAAAATCGTGATGAGTTGATATACTATCAAGAACAAATGCCAAATGCTATGAGTTGCGAGCCTGATTTTCAGCAATTTATCGACTTATGTAAAGAGCATGATATTAACTCTATCTTAAATAAGAAAGAAGACTGGTATAACTTGTTTTTTGTTAAACATAAACTATTATCGATGTTTGCATGATAAGTTTACCAGAAGATTATGTTGTACAAAAGTTTTACGAGTTAGGCTACTACCCTAAAACTAACAAGTACAACAATACATATCAATGCTCGTGCCCTATTTGTAGGGAAGGAAGCGGATCATCATTCGGTAAAAAAAAGCGTTGTTATTACATTCCTAAGAATGATAACATCTTTTGTCATAATTGTGGATGGTCAGGTAAACCTTATACGTGGATTAGGCAGGTATCAGGTAAGACTGACGTAGAAATTATTTCCGAAGTAGGAGAATATACAGGTGAACGAGAGATACTGCCTATTATAAGTGAACCTATTATAAAGAAGATAACTGAAACTCTACCTAAGGATTCTATTAACTTAAGTGACAGTCAGCAGCTTAAGTTTTACGGTGCGAATCCCATCGTCTCCGCTTGTCTAACATTAATTCGTAGTAGACGTCTAGATACAGCGGTAAATCGTCCTGACAACCTTTATATATCGTTGACAGATCCGGTTCATAAAAATAGGCTGGTTCTACCTTTCAAAAATGAACGTGGTGATATTGAATTTTATCAGACAAGAACAATATTACCTGCTGATAATAAGACAAGACCGAAATATGTATCAAGAATTAATGCTGAAAAAACATTATTTAATATAGATAAGGTATCTAACGATTTACCTTATGTCTTTATATTTGAAGGCCCTATTAATGCTTTTTTTACAAAGAATAGCGTGGCTGTCGCTGGTATTACAGAAAGAGGTAATGCAACCTTTACTGAAAGGCAACAAAAGCAGGTAGATACAACTCTTAAGTGGTTAGACCGTATTTGGGTACTTGATAGTCAATGGATTGATAATGCATCTCTTAAGAAATCAGAGACTTTATTGCTTAATGGTGAGAAAGTGTTTATCTGGCCAGAGAAGTTTGGTACAAAGTTTAAAGATTTTAATGATATTTGTATGAAGTGTAAGATAGATGAGATATCAGCAGAATTTATACAAAAAAATTCCTTCGAATCACTCGAAGGAATTATTAAGCTCTCTGAAATTAAAAAGTTTAGACTCCTCTGTAGCTAGCTTTATTTTCTGTTGTAATAGCAGAGTTAAATTTTTGAATAAGCGCAGCAACTTCTGTAGCTGCACGTGTAATTCTACTTTGTTGATCTTCAAGATCTTTAAGAATAGTATCTTCTTCAGCGCCTGCAATTGCTGATTGTATTGAATCACCTGTACCGTTAAGAAATTCGTTAAATTCTGTTAAGCGTTGTGACCATCCACTAATCTTTTCAACATATTGTGCATGTGCACGTGCTGTAGCTTCAGCAGCCGCAGCTGTATGTTGAGCTACTTCGTTATTAGCACCTTTACCGCTTGCAATATCTATGTCAAACTCTTCAGGATTAGTGTTCTGGTCTAGAGATTGCTCCATTGCTTGACGCTCTTCATCTTGCTCATTTAAAGCTTTAAAAAATCTACTCTCAAACTTAGTCATGTAAATATTTATGTTAAAGCATAAATATTTACAATGGAAAATAGCGGTAAAAATCAATATTCTACTGGTCCACTTCATGCAGCTCCTGAATTAAGTATGGATAATGCCGCAGCGCAAATGAGACAGTATAAAGAAGAAGAAAAAAATCATATTGCTCCTAAGCAATTGAAACTAAACTTACAGCAATCTGCTATCACACAAGTAGGTGACACAGTTAAGCGTATGATGGATTTTAGATCAGATATTGTAAACGCATCAAATCGTTCGCCAAATATAAGTAAAAAAGTTACAGATGACATTTTAAAAGTTATTGATGAAATAAATGTATTACTTACTATAGATTTACCGAATCAGCTTGATAAGTTAGCAGTTTAGAATATAATATATTATGTTCAAATCGATAGTACTTTCTGTGTTTATAACAACATGTATTAGTCTTAGTGTAGGATTCACGCTAAGACATTTTACTGGATTTGCAGAAGGTGCCGTCGGCGCTTTTGTTTTACAATTCATTGCTTTCTATATCTTTAATACAATTAAACAAGCTAAAACTGTAGAAAAAGTAGAAGATACGTCCGCATTAGAAGAAATAATTGCTTTACAAACAGCAACGGTTTCGTGTCCGTGTGGACAATACTCATTTTATACACCAATTTTCTTAAATACTGACAACATCTTTACCTGTGAAAAATGCAAGAGTAAATTTAAAGTTGAACTTGCTTTCGATTCTATTTTAATAACAGAACCTCTAAATTTAGAAAAAGCCTACAATTTTCTCAAATCAAAGGAACTTCCGTAAAATAGAGTATATGAGAAAATTCGACTTCGAACTTAAAACAGGTAAGACAGTAAGCATGGATATTGATGAATTGACACGATGGGCTTGTCTCATCGAAGGGGTTGAGCAAGTATCAGCGAAATGTGAGCAGCTAGGTATTAGTAAAAATAACGATGATTGGGTTAAGCCGCTCGCCTTTCAGAAATATATTGATGAAAGGTTTCATTCTATGAAGCATGACTTAACGGTAGAAGCAATGCTCGGTAATATTTAATTATTTGCCACAAGCACAGCCACCACCGCCACCGCTACCTCCAGATATAGTTAGTAACTCTGTATTGAAGATTTCAAGTATATCGTCATGTACCATATCTCGCTCTTCTTGAGTTATAGTATGTGTAAATTCAGACTCTACATCATCAAAATCTAGACCAAGTTCTATCCTTCCTATCATGTAATTACGATATCTATCGATAGAAGTATTCGGGTATGGTACTACAGCGCGACCAAAGCGATGACACCAACCTAAGAAAGGTAAGCACAATGTTTTTTTACCACTGAGTATATACTTCGCATGAATGTACAACTCCTCACCTCCAAACCCCCTAAAATTAGGATTAAAACCTAACCAAGAATCGGCTCTACAGCTAAAAACACCTAACCCCTGTCCCTTGATTTCAAAAGGCGCAGAATCAGAATTTACATATAGGGGATCTGTACCCCATATACCGTATGCATTATCTCGCCATTCTGCACTCATATGTGTACTAACCGCATCTAATGTATCATGTAATAATGGACCCTGTAAGAGATTGCCGTCATCTAATCCTGCATCATAAAAATCAATTAAGCGTTTAAGCGAACCAGATTCAAATAAAACATGACAGTCAGTTACTAAAACGTAAGGAGTTTCTACCACTTCAAATATATTATTACGTAGAGATGTACCTGAATACTGCGTAAACTCTGCATACTTAACAGGTATAGTTGTAGTATCTAATATAAACTCTTTAACCATTTCACCCGCCACTGAATTGGGGTTATTATTGATAACAACAAACTCAATATCATCAATTACCTCTTTATGGTGCATACGTATAGACTGTATAGTAAAATATACACCGTCAAAGTCGTCATAAACACACATACCTATAGTCAGCTTCTTCATATACAAATATTTACTTAGGTTTAAATAAAGTCAAGAAACAACTCCACTAACATGAAAATTATATAACTGAACAGTTGCTGCTACAGCAGAAAGCGATGTAGATAAAGGAGAGCAAAATGTAAATCCTGCTCTAATGTTATTATTATTATATACATTTAAAATTCTATAATTTAATGATACTGTAGCAATATTTGTATATAGTGTATACCCCTTATGAGGTATATTATCTATTCTATGATCTACTGAAACTGTCTGTGTAGAGTTAGAATAATTGAATCGAAAGTAGTGAGTTCCAGAAAAGGAAATATTACTAGTAGAAAGAGGATCATTTAAAATTACATTATTAAGTATATCACGAACTATAAGACGGTTAGGTTTAATACTACTTAAAGGTAGACCAGGTCGTAAGCTGGAAGATAAAGCAAATAGACCTGTTGTATCAATAGCTATACTAACTAAATTGTACGGTCTTAGAGTACGTTGAACACCAGCGGATAATATTTGAGCAGAAATAGAAGAAGAGGTTGTTGCCTTTGTATTTAAATAATGACCCGATAGAACGTTCGTTTCTGTAGTTGAGAGTAATGTTAGAAAAGTACACAATCCGTATTGAGATTGTGCAGAAACCGAGCTGCACGTAAATTGATACGACCATGTAATGTCATAATTCGAATTAAATGCTTCATCTTTTGTTATAAAAGAAAAACTCCGTGCATTTGAGGGTAATATAATATCAGCTGGCATATTGTTTTAAAGTAAATCCACAGGTAATAGTATTTATATTTTTAAATGAATTAGTAAAGAAAAGAATATAACCAAGCTTTTCGACTTCTCTTTTTATTGTTTTGAAATGTATTATATCTATGTTCGTAATAATACTATTTCGTCGTCTATCAACCAATACAAAGTCAGTAAATTCCTCACATAAACCTACTGCTCGTTCGTAGACTTTCATATTATGTATTATGAAACACTTAGATTCCACGTCGCACCGTTGTAAA